>Ga0209002_10000913_pt1 | contig 23826 bp, 21 predicted proteins | sample Rifsed16ft2_FD_184010 | JGI IMG/M metagenome (GOLD analysis project Ga0209002, IMG submission 184010) | Soil microbial communities from Rifle, Colorado, USA - sediment 16ft 2 (version 2) | ecosystem: Environmental > Terrestrial > Deep subsurface > Rock core/Sediment | place: Rifle, Colorado... | reverse complement strand
GTTCGAGAACGAGCCCCTCATCGACTTCGAGCCTGGCCAGTTCATCTCGATCTTCGCGGAGAAGGACGGGAAGCGCATCTCCCGCCCGTATTCCGTCGCCTCGTGGCCGGAGAACAAGGAGTATCTGGAGCTCTGCATCAAGGTTGTCGAAGGGGGGTTCATGTCGAACTACCTCCACCACGTCGCCCCGGCCACGAAGCTCCAATCGATCGGCCCCCTCGGGCGCTTCGTGATTCCGGAGCCGATCCAGTACGACACGGTCTTCGTGGCCACGGGGACCGGCGTCGCGCCGTTCATCTCGATGCTCGGCCACATCTGGTCCCAAGGCCTCGATGACGGCCACGAGTTCTACGTCGTCTTCGGCGTGCGCTACGTCCACGACCTCATCTACCGGGACCTCGTGGAGAAATGGGAGCGGGAGCATCCGAACTTCCACTTCTATCCGACCGTCTCGCGACCCGAGACCTCCGACTGGAAGGGCCGCGTCGGGTACGTGCAGAAGGTCCTGCAGAACGACATCACGGATTACCGGGACAAGCAGGTCTTCATCTGCGGCCTGCACAACATGGTCGGGGACGTCAAGACCCTGTGCGAGCAGCTCGGCTTCGCGTACATCCGCTTCGAGAAGTGGGACTGAGGTCTCACGGCCGCAGCCGGAGCCACACCTTCCCGACGACCGCTTCCTTGCCTACAGGACCGAATGCCCGGCTGTCGCGGCTCCGCGCCGTGTTGTCACCCTGCAGACCGACGAGGCCTTCGGGCGAGATCTGGAAAATTCGCTTCACGAGGAACCGGCCAGGCACCTCGGGGTCCCGCACGACGACGACGTCTCCCGTCAACGGTGGACGGAATCGGTAGGCCCATCGATTCACGACGACGAAGTCGCCCGGCTCGAGGTGGGGACTCATGCTGTCATCCTCGACGCGGAAGCGGGCGAGAGGCAACATACCCGCGACACGCCAGGGCTCAATGGAACTTCGGATAGACAGTCTCTCGTTCCGTCGGGTAGGGAGCCTTCGCACGGACCGTCTCGAGCCCTTTCGTCTTCCAGTAGACGACGGCAATCTCGTTGGTCGCCTTGAGCAATTCCTCCGCGGCCTGGAGGTTGACTTCCTGCCTCGCCTTGGATCCCGCCTTCAACGCCATCCAAACAAGATCGTGAAGTTCCGGGAACGTTTTGAGGTGATCCGGTTTGAAGTAGTCGCCCCACAGGACGCGGACCTCGTGCTTCGCGATCTCCGCGTGCTGCTCCTTCACGAGGACGTAGCGGGAGAGCTTCGCCATGTACTCCTGCCTTTGTTCCGGTGTCGCGCCCGGGCCCGGCTTCTCGAGCTGGTTGATGAGGTCGATCATGCGCACGACCGTATGGGCCGCCATCTGCGCGTGATGCGGGTCGTAAATTCCGCACGGGATATCGCAGTGCGCGTAGGCGGCGGGCGCCGGGGCAATCCGGTCGAAGAACCGAGCGATTGAGTGCAGCAGTGACATGTTGGCGTCGATGCGGTCGGCGCTATTTAAACGTGGTGCGGCGCGGCGAATGTGACGTCATTTCGCGCCGCCATCCACGGCGAAATCGACGCTCGATCGCCCCGCGGCCTCCGGGAATTTCGAGCGCGCGCGGAGCGCGACGTTCACGAGGGACATGAGGATCGGGACCTCGACGAGAGGCCCGATCACCGCTGCGAACGCCTGGCCCGACGTGATGCCGAAGACGCCAATCGTCGTGGCGATCGCAAGCTCGAAGTTGTTGCTTGCCGCGGTAAACGCGAGGGCCGTCGTCTCCTCGTATCCGAAGCCGAGGCGTCTCGACAGAGTGAAGGAGACTGTGAACATGATCAGGAAGTACAGGACGAGGGGGATCGCGATGCGGAGGACGTCCAAGGGGAGCCTCAGGATGTCGCCTCCCCGCAGGGAGAACATGACGACGACCGTGAACAGGAGCCCGATGATCGCGGTCGGCGCGAGGCGGGAGATGAAGACCTGTTCGTACCATGCCTTCCCCCTGCGACGGACGAGGACGGCACGGGTCGCGAACCCCAGAGCCACCGGAATCCCCAGGTACACAAGTACTGTCTGTGCGACATCCAAGATCGAAATCGGCACAACCTCGGAGGCCGTCAGCCCGCCGATCCAGCCGGACAGGAGGGTCACGAAGAACCACGCGAGGATGGAGTACAGGAACATCTGGAAGATGCTGTTCAGCCCGACGAGAAGGGCCGCGTACTCCGTGTGGCCGCGGGCCATCGAGTTCCAGACGAGGACCATCGCGATGCATCTCGCGAGACCCACGATGATGATGCCCACGCGGTACTCGGGCAGATCCGGCAGGAAAATCCACGCAAGGGCGAACATCAGGAAGGGCCCGAGAATCCAATTCTGGACGAGGGACACGCCCATGATCCGGTGATTTCCCGCGAGGCGCGGCAGATCCTGGTACCGGACGCGCGCCAACGGCGGGTACATCATCCAGATCAAACCAACGGCGATTGGGAGTGACACGCCGTTCCAGGAGAGCGCGTCAAGGGCTCCACTCAGGCCCGGGAGTGCAGTGCCCAGGGCCACGCCGACCCCCATGGCAAGGAAGATCCAGAGGGTCGTCAGGCGGTCGAATAAGGAGAGGCCGTCGTCGTTGGCCAGGGTCATCGCCTCGGGAGGGGTTGGCGGTCCAGAGGCAAGGGATGCCGCGGTTAAAGGTCTTGTGCGTCGCACGGACCTGACATGTATTTTCGATTGCGGGGAGACCATGGGTGAAGCTTATCCGGCCTGCTTGTTTGTCAGACCCGTTCGGAGGTCGCAGCGGTGAAGATCACAGTCGAAGTCGGCGACATCGCGCGGTGGGAGGACGAGGTCGTCGTGGTCAACCTATTCGAGGGCGTCGACCACCCGGGAGGGGCCACGGGCGCAGTTGACGCGGCGCTCGGGCATCAGATTACGGCGATGATTGCGACCGGGGACATCTCGGGGGCCTTCAAGGAGGTTACCGTCTTTCCGACGTTCGACAAGATTAACGCGAACCGCGTGATGGTCGTCGGGCTAGGCAAGCGGCAGGACTTCACGCTCGATCGAGTGCGCCAGGTGTCCGCGTGTGCGGCCACGAAGGCGCGGGACATGGGCCTGCGCACGTTCTCGACGATTGTCCATGGTGCCGGCGTGGGGGACTTGGATCTCGGCGACGCGGCGGAAGCCGTGGTCGAGGGGGCCCTCCTCGGTCTTTACCGTTATACGGAACACAAGACGGACGCGGACAAGAAGAAGATCGAAGCGATGACGATTGTCACTCTCGAGAAGGCCCGCGCGGATGCGATCCGCGATGTGGTTCATCGGGCGTCTGTCGTCTCGACGATGACGAACTTCGCCCGCGACTTGGTCAATGCGCCGAGCAACATGAAAACGCCGCGGCAGTTCGCGGAGCGGATCCAGCAGGCCTCGAAGGAGGCCGGCGCGAAGCTCACGATCTACGACGAGAAGCAGCTCGACAAGATGGGGTTCGGTGCCTTGCTCGGGGTCGCGAAGGGGAGCGTAGAGCCGCCTCGTCTGGTCACGCTGGAGTACAGCGGCGGCGGGAAGGAAAAGCCAGTCGTGTTCGTCGGCAAGGGCATCACGTTCGATTCCGGCGGGATCGCGCTGAAGCCTCTCGAGGCTCTGGGCACGGATCCGATGTGGGTCATGCGCTACGACATGGCCGGCGCGGCGGTCGCGTTGAGCGCGGTCCTCGCCGCGGCCCGGCTCAAGCTTCCCGTGAACGTCGTTGGGATCGCGCCCCTCTCAGAGAACATGCCGAGCGGGAGCGCGCAGAAGCCCGGGGACATCGTCCGCGCGTATGGAGGCAAGACAATCGAGGTCCTCAACCCCGATGCCGAAGGCCGCCTGGTGCTGGCGGACGCCTTGGGCTACGCGAAGACCCTCAAACCCAAGGCCGTCATCGATATCGCCACGCTCACGGGCGCGGTGAAAGTCGCTTTGGGCACGCACGCGGCCGGGATGTTCGTGAATGACGCCGACCTGCGGTCCCGGCTGGAACGCGCGGCGGAGGCCACCGCAGAACGCGTCTGGGCCTTGCCTCTCTGGGATGAATACGACGAGCAGATCAAGAGCGACTTCGCGGACATCAAGAACACGGGGGGCCGCAGCGCTGGCGCCATCACGGCGGCGAAGTTCCTCGAGAAGTTCGCGTCGGGCCTGCGGTGGGCCCATCTCGACATCGCGGGCACGTCGTGGGTCGAAGCCGCGCCGGACTCCCCGAAGAAGGAGTACCTCCCGAGAGGCGCGTCCGGGTTCGGCGTCCGCCTCCTCGTACGTCTCCTGAGGGAGTGGAATCGCGCGGCGTAGTCCCCACAGACTTATCATGCCGGCCTCCGTTGCGCGGCTCCCTTGTCCGATCGCTACCGCCATCTGGAGGAGCTGCGTGCAGAGTACGCCGCGAAACGCACGGCGATCGAGGCGCGCCTCGCGGACTTTCGGCAGATTGGGCGTCTCGGTGACGAGCGGCTGTTCGAGGAACTCTGCTTCTGCCTGCTCGCGGTCCAGTCGAAGGCGCACTCCGCGGATGCGGCGCTCCGGGACCTCGTGCACGACGGACTCCTGTGGACCGGCCGGGAGCGACAGATTGCGACGTACCTGCGGCACCGCACGCGGTTTCACAATCACAAAGCGGCGTACATCGTTCGCGCGCGGGAACGGTTCTTCTCCGTTGACGGCGCACCCCTGAACCGCTCGCTCGGTTCTACGCCTTCGCCGCAAGAGGCGCGCGCATGGCTCGTGCGCGAAGTGGACGGCCTCGGGTGGAAGGAGGCGAGCCACTTCCTCCGAAACATCGGCCGCGGGGAGGACCTCGCGATCCTGGATCGGCATATCCTGCGGAACCTTGCGTGGCACGGGGTCCTCGGCCGACCGCCGCAATCCCTCACGCCGCGCCGCTACCTTGCAATCGAGGGGCGCATGCTCCGATTTTCGGACGACGTTGGCATCTCGATGGCATCCCTCGATCTCGTATTCTGGAGCCGCGAGACGGGCGAGATTTTCAAGTGACGCGACCTCGTCGCCGTTGGAGATCCGCGAGGATTGGGCGAGAGCCGAGGACGATCGGCCAGCGGCCGAGGTCTCTCACGGCGGCCCATGTACGATTCGCGGTCTCCCGCACGCGGTCCCGGCGGATTGGACAGTGATATGCCACGAGGACGTAATGGACCCGCTGGCCCGGCAAGTCGTACACGTGGGAGTAAATCCCGAAGAGCGCACCTCGTGCGACACGCAACGCGAGCTCCTCCCGCAACTCCCGCCGAAGCGCGTCCCACGGATGTTCCCCGAACTCTACCTTGCCTCCGGGGAATTCCCATTGTCCGGGAAGAGGTCCGTCGTCGGGCCGACGGAGAAGGAGGATTCGGTCCCCCGAGGCCAGAAGGGCCACCGCGACGAGACGCGGGACGTCCACGGGAGGCGGGAGGCCATCTGCGACCCTTAAGGGCTGCGAGCCGGTTAACCTTAAACAAGGTTAACTTGACGGCCAGGCCGTACACGCCACGACGGCCTCGGTCCCCTGAAATTAAGTATTCCGCCGGACATCGAGCGGCCGTGAAGGATCTGTCCGTTCCGGACGTCCGCAGCCGACTTCTCCAGTGGTTCGACGATCATCGCCGCGATCTCCCTTGGCGGCGGACGCGCGATCCGTATCGAATCCTCGTCGCGGAAGTCCTCCTGCAGCGAACCCGCGTGGCGTCCGGCACGCCGTACTACGAGCGATTCCTCGAGCGGTTCCCGACCGTGCGCGATCTTGCGGCGGCGTCCCTGGAGTCGGTCCTCGGTGCGTGGGAGGGCCTCGGGTTCTATGGCCGTGCGCGGAATCTCCACGCGGCCGCGAAGGCGATCGTCGAGCGACACGGTGGCGACGTCCCGAGGGATCTCGAGGCCCTCGAGGCCCTGCCCGGGGTCGGACCGTACACGGCCGGAGCCGTGGGGAGCATCGCGTTCGGAATTCCCGCCGCCGCGGTCGACGGAAACGTGACGCGCGTCCTGTCCCGTCTGTTCCGGATCTCGGATGTCGCATCAACTCGCGGGAAACGACAACTCGTCGAGCTCGCGACGGAGCTCGTCCCGTCGGACCGCCCCGGGGAGTTCAATCAGGCGCTCATGGAACTCGGGGCCACGATTTGCACGCCGAGGTCCCCGGATTGTCCCGTGTGTCCCCTCGAAAAGACATGCGTCGCACGCGCGGAGGGGATCCAGGAGCAATTGCCTCCGCGGCAGAGAACCCGTCGATCGCCGCTCGTCCCCGTCGTCTTCGGGCTCGTCGAGGGCGACGGTCGGCTCCTCCTTGTGCGCCGCCCCGAGCGCGGTCTCCTCGGGGGGCTCTGGGCTCTCCCGGGGGGCGAACGACCGCGCGGGACTGATGACCGCAGCGCATTGCGGCGCGCGATCCGGTCGCAGGCCGGGGTCGAGGTGCGCGTCGGGGCGCCCGTGGACCGCGTCGAGCACACGTTCTCCCACCGTAGGTGGTCCGGCGCGATCTACCGCTGCGTTGTCGACCGGCCGCCCGAGACCTCGGAGGCGGTCCGCTGGGTATCCCGCCACGAGGCCCTCCGCCTCCCGCTTGTGCCGTTCCACCGGCACACGATTGAACGCGCCTCGCGGAGTATCGAGTCCTTTGAGGCCTGACATTCATCTATCATACATGATATATATCGGCGCGGCGGCTCCGAACCCTTAAGCGGCGCCGGACGTTCGGGCCGACGTGCGGCGCTTCCTCATCGTGGGTCATCGGGCCACTACGGATTCCGCGTTCCCGTTGGACGACCTTGCGGGCGGGGCGGGCCGGCTTGACATCCTGCTGAACGCGGCGAACGCGGCTCTCCTGGTCGCTCACGACATCCGCCGCGATGTCGAGACGGGGCTCCTCCTCCTCGGACCTCCAGACCCGCCGCGGCTCGTACGACTCCAGGGCTTCCGCCTCCGGTCCTACCAGCCGGACATCCGCAGTAATGCGGCGCTCGTCCGCGCCGCCCTTGCGCACACGTCGCGCGTGGAACGCGAGGTCTCGCCCGGCGTCTTCGCATCGAAGGCGACGTTCGAGGAAGCGCTGGACCGGCTCGGTCCCGCGTTCGTGTACGTCCGCGAGGGCGGCAAGGATATCCGGGGCGCCGGCCTTCCGGCGGACGCGACCTTCGTCCTCTCGGACAACCAGGACCTGTCGCCCGAGGAGGAGCATGCGCTCTTGGAGCGGGGGGCGATCGTCGTCGGTCTGGGGCCCACGCCATTGCACACGGATCACGCGATTGCGATTGTGCATAACGAGCTCGACCGGAGGCACATATGAACGCCACGGAGTACGTCCGCAAGACGCTCACGGACTTCGTGCGGATCCCGTCGACGCCGGATACGGACATGCAGGACATCCTGCGCGCCGCGACGGCGGCGATCGAGGAGCTGGGCCTTCGGCCCGTCGTTCACGAAGACGTGAAGGCGGTGACGGCGTCGAACGGACGCGGCGGCGTCCTGTTCAACGGCCATCTTGACACGGTCCCTGTGGCCTCTGGCTGGACGCGGGACCAGGGCTCCTGGGACGGTGACGTCCTCTACGGCAGGGGCACGGCGGACATGAAGGCAGGATGCGTCGCGGCCCTCGCCGCCTCCCCGAAGCTCCTCGACGCTGGCGTGCCGTTCTCCCTCCTGTTCACCACGGACGAGGAGACGACAATGCACGGCGCAGTGAAGCTCGCTCCCTCGGACCTCGTCCGCACGGCATCCGCCGTGATCGTCGGGGAGCCGACGCACCTCCGGGTGGTCGCGAGGGAGAAGGGCGTCCTCTGGTTCCACGCCACGACGCGGGGTCGCAGCGCCCATGGCAGCCTGCCTCACCTCGGGGACAACGCCGTGTACCGCATGGTGCGCGTGCTGCACCACCTCGAACCCTACTCGCAGCCGAAGGACGCGCTCCGCGAGATCACCGTGAGCCTGGGCGCGATCCGCGGGGGCACGAAACCGAACCTCGTCGCGGACACGTGTGCCATCGACCTCGATTGCCGCCACCCGCCCGGGACGACGAAGGCGGACGTCGAGGCGTTACTTCGCGACGCCTTTGCGGCTTCCGGTGAGGCGGTCGACCTCGAGCTGTTCCACGAAGTCCCGGCGGCCTCCGTGCCGGAGGACGCGGACCACGTCGCCCTGTTGCGGGATCTCGCGGGCTCGGAAGTCGTCGGTGTGACGTATGGCACGGAGATGGCGTACTACGCGCAACACAATCCGCGGTGCGTGGTCTTCGGCCCCGGGGAACCGGACCGTATCCACGTACCGGACGAGCACGTATCCTTGTCCGAGACAGTTCGCGTCGCGGAGATATACGTCGCCTTCGCGAAGGCGTTGGCGCACTCCCGTTGACGACGCGCAGAACCGCGAGCAAAAGCTCTAATACGGAGAGCAGGTAGCCGCCGCGGGACGATGCCAAAGTCCGCGTCCGGTCGAGATTTCTACGTCGCCACGGAGGACGAAATTCGCTCCGGACGGACGACCGACCTGTACTTCCTCCGGACCTTGGAGGTCCTCAGGAAGGCGGGTAAGGACCGCACGCTCGTCGTGGCGGAAGCGACCACGGGCGGCCTGCCGAACGCATGGCCATGGGGAATCTTCTGTGGCCTCGAGGAGGTCGTGCATCTTCTCCAAGGGAAGGACGTCAGTCTGTGGGCCCTCCCGGAAGGCAGCCTCTTCCCGCCGAAGACGCCGCGGGGCATCCCGGTCCCTGTCATCGTCCTCGAGGGCCCGTACGGCGAATGGGCGATGTACGAGACGCCCCTCCTCGGGATGATCTGCCAGGCGAGCGGCATCGCGACGAAAGCCGCTCGCATCCGGAAGCTCGCGAACGGAAAGCAGGTCCTCTCCTTCGGCGTGCGCCGGATGCATCCCGGCATCGCGCCGCTCATCGAGCGGTCCGTGTACGTCGGCGGGCTCGACGCGATCACGACCCCGCTCGGGGCGGATATCCTGGGCGCGCCGGCGATGGGCACGATGCCCCATGCCCTCGTGATCGTGATGGGCGGACCGCGCGAGGCTTTCGCCGCCGTCCACAAGTTCCTCGAGGCGAAGATCCCGCGAATCGCGCTCGTGGACACCTACTACGACGAGAAGACGGAGGCGCTGATCGCCGTGGAGACGATCCCGGACCTGATGGGCGTGAGACTCGACACGCCGGCGTCCCGGCGGGGCAACTTCGCGACGATCGTGCGCGAGGTCCGCTGGGAACTCGACCTGCGTGGGTTCAACCGCGTGAAGATCTTCGTGTCCGGGTCCATCGACGAAAAATCGATCCCGCAGCTGCTCGAAGCGGGCGCCGACGGGTTCGGCGTGGGGACGAGCCTGAGCAACGCGCCGACGATCGACTTCGCGATGGACCTCGTCGAAGTGGAAGGCCGACCCGCGGCGAAGCGCGGGAAGTTCAGTGGGCGCAAGGATCTCCGTCGCTGTCCGAAGGACGGCATCTACGAGATCGGTGCGAAAGCATGCCCCGTCTGCGGAGCGAAGATGGCGGCGGCCTTTGAGCGCTACCTCGACCGCGGCCGGATCGCATCTTCCTTGCCGAGCCTTGATGCGATCCGCACGCGGACGCTCCAAGATACGGAACGCGCCTCCCTCGAGGCGTGAAGGTTATCCGGTCCTGCCCGCCTTTCCGACCCGATGAGGACGAAGGCGGACGTTCGCGCGATCTACGAACGGATCGCGGATTCGTTTGCCCCCACCCGGGTCGATGCCTGGGCCGAAGTCCTCGAATTCATCGACGGTCTGCCCCGTGCGTCTCGCGTCCTCGACATCGGTTGCGGGAACGGACGACACGTGAAGGCCTTGATCGTGCGTGGCCATCGCGCCGTGGGTCTCGACTTCTGCCGCCGACTTCTCGCAATCGGCCGCGCGGAAATCGCCTCGGCAGACGCGTCCTGGATTGAGGCCGAGGCCGGACGACTACCGTTTCGCGATGAGACGCTCGACGCGGCAACGTGCATCGCGGTGCTGCACCACCTGCCGACGCAAGCTGATCGAATCGCGGCGCTCCGGGAAATCGGCCGTGTCCTGCGTCGCGATGGACGCGTCATTGTGAGCGTCTGGGACCGAGAGCAGCCGCGTTTCCTGGGGCTGGTCCTCGACGACCACGGCGACGCGGAGATCCCTTGGACCCTGCCCGATGGATCGACAATCGGGCGCTACTACCATCTGTTCCGGAGCGGCGAGCTCGAACGAACAATTATCGAATCCGGGCTTCACGGAGAAAGGTTTTTCCACAGCTCCGGGAACTGGTTTGCCCTGGCGACCAAACATGGCTGAGCCCGCGGGAGCCGTTGAGACGTTCTTCTGGACAATCATGTCGAATCCCGTCTACCTCGTGCTCACGGCCGGCAGTATCGCGCTCCTGATCATGCTCATCGTCGCGCGGCACATCCACCACATCCGGAAGCAGGAGATCTTCGTGCACCAGGCCTGGGGCGCGAACTGGAAGGGCCGCTGAGATACGAAACCCTCATATTCGCACGGCCGTATCGAGGCGACCCGGTGGGATTCATTTGTCCAACATCCCCGAGGCCCTCCGCTACACGAAGGACCACGAGTGGGCGAAGATGGAGGACGGGCGGGCCCGGATCGGCATCACGGACCACGCGCAGCAGGAGCTGACGGACGTCGTGTTCGTCGAGCTGCCGCGGGTAGGGAAAGTCGTGAAACAGGGGGAGCCCATGGGCGTCGTCGAGTCCGTGAAGGCGGTCAGCGAGATTTTCGCGCCGCTCAGCGGCACGGTGGTCGAGGTGAACAAGATCCTCGAGGACCGGCCGGAAATCGTGAACAAGGACCCGTACGGGGAGGGCTGGATCGTTGTCCTCGAGACGGCAGATGCCTCCGAGCCGAACGGCTTGATGGATGCCGCAGGGTATCGAGCGCACATCGGCGATTGACTAGACGGTCTCGGGTCTCACGCGGCGGAACGTCGCGTAAATCGCGAGATCGTATACGATCTTGAGCGCCCCTCCGATGAGGAACGGCACGGAGAGACCCGCGAGGGAGACGACCGCGCCTGCGCTGAACGGACCTCCTGCCTGCGCGACGTTACGCGCCGTGTTCGACGCCGCATTCGCGGCCGTCCGTTCCTCCCGCGCCACGATCCCCGCGAGATACGCCTGCCGCGTGGGCACGTCCATCTGGGACAGGGCCATGCGACCCAAGTAGGCGGCCAGGGCGAGGCCAAACCCGGGGACGATCGGGACGAGGAGTAGGAAGACGTTGGACGGGATGTGCGTGAAGACCATCGTCTCGAGGAGTCCGAACCGCTCCCCAAGCCGCGCGGCGACGAGGAACGAGAACGCCGTCAGGACGCCCGCCCCGAAGAAGATCAAGCCGAGGATATCCCGCGACTCCGGGTACGTCGTGTAGAACCAGAGGGACACGAAGCTCTGGATGACGAACCCGCCGGCGAAGCTGTCGACCGCGAACAACCCGGAAATGCGGACGACGCGAGAGCGGGACTGCGGCGAGAGGAGTACCCGCGGTCCCCGCGCCCCGATCTCCACGGCCGGCGGGAGCATCAGGCTCAGGATTGCGGCGACCACGCCGAGGACCGCATAGAGGGCGAACAGGGGCCGCAACGGTTCCGCGTCCGTCGGGGCGTGGCCCAAGACGACCGTCGGCACGTTGCTCACGAGCGCGCCCGCCGCCGCGCCGAGGGTCCCGAGGAGGTTGTACACCGCGAACGCGCGCGTGCGTTGACCGGCTTTCGCAGCCTCTGCGACGATCGACTGCTCGATCGACAGGAAAGGACTGACCTCCGTGCCCGTCGGACTCGTCGCTCCGAGGGCGAGCGCGACGAGGGCGATCGGGAAGCTCGGGGTCAGAGCCAGAATCGTGCCCGCGAGCGTCATCATGAGGCCGAACAGCGCCATCGCCCGACGTCGGCCGAAACGGTCGCCGTACACGCCCACGAGGACGTTCAGCGCGGCGCCGCTGACGAGCGAGAGGCCCAGGGACGCGATGACGACTGCCTCGCCGCCTCCGAGGAATCGGAGGTAGATGCCCAGCAGGACGGTCGTGAACCCGTATCCGAACGTGCGGACCGAGCGGTTCGCGATCAGGATCGCGAGGGCCGAGACCAGCGGGATCCCTCACCGGGCGTGCTCGAGGCGGGTGCCGTGCTCCACGCGTTCCCTGCAGTACGCGTACAGGGCGTCGTACAAGGGGAACTGGAGCTGCATGTTCTCATGGTCGTCTCGGGCGATCTGGCGAAAGCCCAACGCCGCGGCCTCGAGGCCTGCGCCTTCGGGCCGAGGCTCGCGCACGTGGCTCGCGTCCGCCGTTCGGACGATTTCCGCGAGATCCAAAAGGGCCGCGTCTGTGAGCCCGTACTTGCGGATGACCGCGTCGAAGCTCACGCGTTCGTCGTCGTCCTCGCGGTAGTGCGTAAGCTCGACGCCGGGCGCGTCGAACGGGATCGCGTCCTCCCGCTTCGCGACGTCGAGGACCTGATCCTTCGGAACGAACCGGAAGTCCGCGTGTGGATCGATGAATCGGGAGATCAGCCACGGACATGCGATGCGGTCCACCTTCGCCTTTTCACGCGTTACCCATTTCATGTCGTACCCTCGGAGGAGACAGCCCCGCTCGCGTAGATGGGTCTTTCCGCGTCCCGCTGGGGAACCCTTTTATCGAGCGGGGCGGTTCGACCGCTGGGCACGTCGGCTAGTTTGGACTAGGCTTGAGGCCTTCGGAGCCTCCGACGAGGGTTCGAATCCCTCCGTGCCCGTACGTCTCCATGACCTGCTCATCGGCCGTCCTGACTCAATCCGGAAGGCCCCTGAGCTCGCGCAATGAGGCCGGCGGGATCTCGATTGGGTCCGGGCGAGAATCACGTCCTGGGCGAGAGGTTTTGGTTGAAGCGGAAGACGTTGTCAGGGTCGTACTTGGCTTTGATCTCAACGAGCCGGTCGTAGCTCCTTCCGTAGTTCGCCCGGACCCGATCCATGTCGTCCCCGGCTAGGAAGTTGATGTAACCGCCCTCGTCGGAATGGGGCGCGATCGCCTTGAAGTAGTCGCGGACCCACTTGATGTTCGCATCATTCTGGGCCGGTTCGGGCCACATTCCGGCGATGACCGTCGCGTACTTGGCATCGCGATGGCCGAAGGCAGTCGCGTCGGGCGCCACGTCGTGCACGGCGCCGTTAATCGGGTAGATGTGCGTCGTCGATTGGACGACGGGGACCTTTGGCCCGTGGGCCATGTGCGCCCCGATGAGTTCGTCCGTGAGTTCCCCTCCGAAAGCGGCTTTCCAGTAATGCTGGAGCCCGGGTGGATACAGGCCGTCGAAGGCACTGTTCAGCGCCGGGTAGGGCATGGGCCCGACGAGTTCAGCGACAGGGTCCGCCGCGCCCCGCAGGGGTGCCAGCGCTTTTTCCGCTTCATCGCTTGGCCCGGTCCAGCACATGACCAAGGCGCAGAAGGTGTCGCCGTGGCGGTCCTCGGGGATGAAGGGGAGGGGTGGTGCGATTTGCCACGCAAATACGGCGTACAGCTCCCGGGGTGCTTTCGTCATGTAGTCGTTGAAGGCGCGCATCACGTCGGGCGCGTCCTCGACATCGAAGAACATGGGCCCGCCCACGATGTTCTTGAGAGGGTGCAGGCGGTACTCGAAGCTCGTCACGACACCGAAGTTGCCTCCGCCGCCTCGGAGCGCCCAGAAGAGGTCCGGGTTCGCGTCCTTGTTAGCCGTCACGAAGGACCCGTCGGCGAGGACGACGTCGGCGGAGAGCAGGTTGTCCAGCGACAGTCCTGCGGACCGGCAAAGGTAACCGATGCCGCCCCCGAGGGTGAGCCCAGCGATGCCGGTGGTGGAGACAACCCCGCCCGTGCTGGCCAAGCCGAAGGCGTGGGTCGCGTGGTTGTAGTCGCCCCACGTGCATCCGCCCTCGGCCCGGGCGGTCCTCGCAGCCGGGTCCACTCGAATGCCTTTCATCCGGACGAGGTCCACGACGAGCGCGTCGTCCGCCGTCCCGAAGCCCGGCACGCTATGGCCGCCGCCGCGCACGGCGATGTTGAGTCCTTCCGCTCGGGCCGCCTTCACGGCGGCAATGACGTCTGCGACGCCGGCGCACCGCACGACGACGGCCGGCCGCCTGTCGATCATCCCGTTGTAGACCTTTCGCGCCTCGTCGTAGCGTTCGTCACCAGGGGCGATCACATCGCCCCGCACCCAACCCCGAAGTTCCGTGGCTGCCTTTCCGGCCATCGCGTTTCCCCCCGATACAGAAGAGCGGCCGGTGATAGGCTAGTGCCCACTTAGCGTTTTTGCCATCGGTGAGTCGGCCAACCTTACATACGCGCCGCTCGATGGCCCCGTCCGTGAATCCGAACCGCGTGGCCGCGCTTGGAACTGTCGGGGTCCAATCGCCCTCTCCGCTCCAGGCGCTCGAAAGAGCTGACGCCACACGTCTGCGGAGAGCTTGCCCGCCATGAGCATTCAGGTGACCCTGGCCGATGTCGAATCCGCCGTCGATGTGGTTCGAGAGGTGGCCCCCCGAACCCCCACGATCCCATTCAGGGCGGCGGGCTCGGATGAGGTGCTGCTGAAACTCGAGAATCTCCAGCGCCTCGGCGCCTTCAAGATCCGCGGCGCGTGGAACCGAATGTCGCGGCTCACGCCGGACGAACGTCGGCGCGGCGTCGCCACGGTGAGTTCGGGCAATCACGGTCTCGCGGTGGCCTGGGCCGCGAAGCGACTCGGCTTGCGGTGCGTGGTCCACGTTCCCGAGGGCGCCAGCGGGCGGAAGGTCGAAGCCATCCGGGCGACGGGAGCGGAGCTGAACTACCTGCCGCGGCAGGAACTCGTGCGGGCCCACTGGGAGGAGGGCTGGCGCACCTGGCCACAGACGTTTATACATCCCTTCGCCCACCCGGCTGTGATCGCGGGCCAGGGCACGGTGGGGTGGGAACTCGCGGAGGACGCCCCCGACATTCGGTCCGTCCTCGTCCCGGTCGGCGGCGGGGGCCTCGTGTCGGGCATCGCGATCGCCATGAAGGACCGGCTCCCGAAGGTAAAGGTATTCGGCGTGCAGGCCGAGGGCGCGGCCTCCGTGCCGACCGCGCTGAAGACGAAGCGGGGATTTCGCGTCGAGCATCCGCGCACAATCGCGGACGGGATCCAGATCGGCCTCGTTCTGCCGACGATGGTGGGCCTCCTCGCTCGCAACCTCGACGGATGCCTTGTAGTCTCCGACGATGACATCCGCCTCGCGATGCGTCGTCTCGTCTTCGAGGCGAAGGTCGTCGCGGAACCTGCGGGGGCCGCTGCGTTCGCAGCATGGGTGCGATACGGCCCGTCTCTCGAGCCGCCCGTCGCCGTCGTGATTTCCGGAGGCAATGTCGCGCCGGAAGTTCTCACCGGTGCCCTCGCATGAGCAGGCCGCAGCGGTCTTCTCAGACGTCTCGGAGGGCCATCCGGAGGTAGTCGAGCCCTTCGCTAAGTTCGTCACTGTCTCCGCCCAGCCCGAGTCGGAAGTGGTCGGCCATGCCGAAGAACCGTCCGTGCGCGATGACGGTCTTGTACTTCCTCAGGAGGACCTCCGAGAGCTTCCCGACATCCACATCGCAATGCGGGAACAGGACGGTCCCCGCGGTGGGCACATCTCCCCGGAGGTACGGCGCCTCCTCCATGGCCTCGCGGGCGATCTTGCGATTTCGATCCAGGATTTTCCTCGCCCGACGGAGGAAGAATTCCCACCGCTCGAGTGCCCACTGGGCGAAGAGATGGGTCAGTGAAGAGCCGCAAATCGTCGTGTAGTCTTTGACGGTCCGGACTTGCCCGAGGAGTTCCCGCGACGCGACGATCCATCCAACGCGCAACGCTCCGAGGCCGCACACCTTCGTCACCGTGGACACGGCGATCATGCGCGGTCCGAAGCGGGCCACGCTCGGGGGCGTGCGGTCGAAGGCGAGTTCCCGGAACGTTTCGTCCACGAGGACGTACGCATCGTGCTCCTCCGCCAGGTCCGCGACCTCCTCGATGTCCGACCGACGGAGGCCCGCGGACGTCGGATTGTTCAGGTTCGCGAAGACGAAGAGGCGGATACCTCTCTCCGCCGCCTGCACGTACCGGTCGAGGTCCAGCCGCCATCCGTCCCGGCAATCTCGCGTCACGAGGACGACTTCCGCCCCAAAGCCTCTCGGGCACTCCCGGAGGGGCGTGTACGTCGGGGAGTCGATCACGACGCGGTCTCCGGGCCGGACGAGCGCTGCGTTCGCGAGAAAATTCGCTTCCGTCGCACCCGTCGTCACGAGCACGCGGTCCTTCGAAACGCGATGGCGCCTCGCGATCAACCGACGCAACTCCGGTGCCCCATCCGGGTCCGTCCAGTTCAGATCCAAGTCCTCGGGAAGCTGGCGGTGGAACTCGCCCAGGCGCATCGCGAGGACGTTGGAGTACGAAATGTTCCGCCGAACGCCGCGGACGTGCTCGTAGTAGTGGAGATGTTCGAACGGCTGAAATTCCATGTCGAGGCCATCGACGAGGGGGACATCAATCTTCGGCCTGACTTAGATGGACAATGAAAAATAAAAAAGGGCCGCCGGTCACAGCGGCCCGCAGGTGTACGGGTGGCCGGGGATCCCGAGCCCATCCGGGCGCTCCGCCCAGAACTTGAAGACGAAGCTCCCACGGGATTGCGGGTGGATCTCCACGAGGAACCCGTCCTGTGCGGGTCCCCCGTAGGCGACGAAGCGCTCCGAGAACGCGGTCGTCAGGACCCAGTCGGCCAGGTTCGAACTGTCTTCCGCATCGGACCGGACCATCCCGTAGTAGTACAGGGCCTTCAGCACGCTGGACCCGGAGTTGCGGACGCCCGCGGACGCGTTGACCCCGGGGTCGATTAGGGACGCGTATCCCACCGAATCGCGCTGCTCGACTTCGTGCAGGACGGACGGCCAGTAATCCGCGTCGCCGATTGCCGCGTCGATTGCCGAGACGCTCACTCCGGCCGCAAAGGACACGCCCTTCGGAGCAAGGAGCGGCCCGTGCCATCCGATGTAGTAGATCAGCCGCGTGCCGGAGACGACCTCCTCCGCTCCGCACCCCGCGTAGACGGTCAGTTCGTCGGGCGTCGTCGTGTTCGGGTTCCGGACCTCCATCCGGAGGACCGCGGGCGTAGGCCGGTTCGCGTTGTTCGCCAGGGTCGCGGTCACCCGGAACACATCCCCGGGCGCGACGGTCTCCGGCACGCCCTCGACGGTCAGGTTGACCGCGAAGCCATTCACCTTCGTTTCTCTCGACACGATGCTGCTCAAGGTGGGCGTCAGGATGCCCACCGCGCTCGCCGCCAGGAGGACCGCCACGAGGATCGCCGCGCGCGGCCCCAGCTTGATTCCGTTTCCCATGGTCTTGCACCTCGCCCGCCTCTCCGAGGCGGACATCCCTGCGGACCTCGTCGATCGGGAATAAGCGAGGCGCATGCATGCATCGTGCACGTAGCGGCCGCGCGGACGAACCGTCGGTGCCAACAGCTTAAATAACGCGCGGACCTCTTGAATTCCGGACGGAGGTCGTTCCCCTGACAGACGTCGTCCTCGCGGGTGCCTGCCGCACCCCTGTCGGCAAATACGGCCGAGCGTTCCGCAACGTCGAGGCCGTGAGGCTCGGAAGCGTCGTGGTCGCGGATGCGGTGACCCGCGCGGGCCTCGTGGGCGCGGACGTCGAGGAAGTGATCATGGGGAATGTGCTCCAGGCGGGCCTGGGCCAGAACCCCGCGCGACAGGCGGCCCTCCTGGGCGGCCTCCCGGACCGGGTCGGCGCCGTGACGGTCAACAAGGTCTGCGGCTCCGGCCTGCAGGCCGTGATGTTCGCCGCCGACATGATCCGCGCGGGGAGCGCGGACGTCGTCGTCGCGGGCGGCATGGAGTCGATGAGCCGCGCACCGTACCTTGTGAAGGAGGCCCGCTGGGGAGTCGGAATCAACAACGTGCAATTCATCGATTCGATGGTGCACGACGGCCTCTGGGACGTCTACAATCAGTTCCACATGGGCATCACGGGCGAGATCGTCGCGGAGCGATTCCACGTCACGCGGGAGGAGATGGACGCCTTCGCCCTGGAGAGTCACCGCCGGGCGGCGCGCGCGACCCAGGAGGGGAAGTTCAAGGAGGAAATCCTCCCGGTGGAGGTGCCGGGCGCGGGGCTCGTAGAGGTCGACGAAGGGATTCGCCACGACACGTCGCTGGAGAAGCTCGCGAGGCTCCCGCCCGTGTTCCGGGAAGGCGGCCTCGTGACGGCCGGGAACGCGTCCCAGCTGAGCGACGGCGCGGCGGCGATGGTCGTCATGTCCCGCGAGGCAGCGGACCGGCACGGGGTGAAGCCCCTCGCCCACGTGGTCGACTACGGCACGGCCGGCGTGAAACCGGAGTGGGTCATGGAGGCCCCGATCCCGGGCGTCCGGAAGCTCCTGAAGAGGACCGGGCTCTCCGTCGACGACATCGATCTCTTCGAGCACAACGAGGCCTATGCGGCGGCGAGCGTCGCGGTGATGCGCGAGCTCGGCATCCCGTACGACCGGTTCAACGTGAACGGCGGCGCGGTGGCCATGGGCCACCCAATCGGCTGCAGCGGGGCGCGCGTCCTCACGACGCTCATGCACGCGATGCGGGACCGGGGTGCGAAGCGGGGCCTCGCGACCATGTGCCTCGGCGGCGGCAACGCGGTCTCGATGGTTGTCGAGCGCGCGTGAGGCCCCGGCAGCTTCATGCCGAAGAGGCGCGTGTCGCCCCCGGATGGCTGAGGTCCTTCTGACGATCTGGCCCCTGTACCTCGTCGGCACCGTCATCATCTTCCTGGGGTTCATCGCCCTCCACACCTGGATCCGCGGGATCATGGGAAAGGGCCCGGACCAGCCCGCCACGATCCTCGCGGCCTCTGCCATCGCGTTCGTCCTTGGGTTCTCTACCGTTGCGATCGCGATCAGCATCGATCAAACGCAGACGACGACGCTGAACACGCGGACCCTCGTGTACCGCGTCGACATCCGGATCAACGGAACGGGACCTGTGCGACTCGTCCTGCCCGCGCCCGGCGAGCCGGCGTTCTTCGACGCCTTGAACGTCACGAACGGGGCGTCATCGATGCGGCTCAACCGCACCGCGTCGGAGACGAACGTAGTCGTCATCGCGGCCTCCGATGTCGCGTTCGACGTGCGGAGACAGGTCGTGACGAGCGTCTTCAACGACACGATCACGCGCGTCCTTCCGTCGGTCCCACCCGGGCCCCTGGGCCGCGACGTGAACGCGACGATCGAGATGACAGCCGGATCGAGCACGACGACCGTCCGGCTGATCCTCGACATCCAGGTCTTCGAGGCATGCCGCTTCACCACGGTCGAGCTGGAATCCGTCGTGAGCATCGGTGTGCGCGAACACACGGGCACGCGCACGTTCGTCGTCTGCTGACGTTTCGACCTCTCGCGGCGGATCGCCGGACGCAGTTTCGGAGAGCTGCCCCATAAAGTCTTTTAGGGTTAGTGGCTATCCCTCGCGATTTCCGACCCTCCGCGAGGTTCCCGGATGCTACATAGAGTCCGCAAGGCGTTCTCCAAGGACGACGTCCTTGGGCTCATGGAGCCCCTGATCCGGGACTGGTTCCGGTCGAAGTTCAAGGGACTGACGGAACCCCAGGCCTACGCGGTGCCGCTGATCCACGCGCGGAAGAACGTCCTCGTGTCCTCGCCCACGGGGAGCGGGAAGACCCTCACTGCCTTCCTCTCGATCATCAACGAGCTGTACGCGAAGCAGATCCACGGGGAACTGGAGGACCGCATCTACTGCGTCTACGTCTCGCCGCTCAAAGCCCTGGCGAACGACATCAACCGGAACCTCGAGACGCCGCTGCGGGAGCTCACGGAACTCGCGGAGAAAGAGGGCAAGCCGGTCCCTGCGGTCCGCGTCGGCGTTCGTTCCGGAGATACGTCCGCCCAGGAGCGGCAGAAGCAAGTGAGGCGGCCGCCGCACATCTTCATCACGACGCCGGAGAGCCTCGCGATCATCCTGAGCACGCCGAAGTTCCGCGAACGCTTCGTGAACGTGGACTGGGTCATCCTCGACGAGATTCACGAGGTGTGCTCCTCGAAACGTGGGGCGCTCCTCGCTGTATGTCTCGAACGCCTGCGGGAGCAGACGGGGAAGGACTTCGTCCGGATCGGGTTGAGTGCGACGATCGCGCCCATCGAGGAGGAGGCGAAATTCCTCGCCGGGTTTGACGGCGGCAAGGTGCGGGACATGCACATCGTCGAGGTCGACACGCGCAAGTCCCTCGACCTCGCCGTCCTGTGTCCGGTGCGGGACGTGACGGCCGTCCCGATGGAGGTCGCGAACGCGCGGATGTACGACCTCCTGAGCCACTTGATCGACGAGCACCGCACGACCCTCATCTTCACGAACACGCGCAGCGGGACGGAGCACGTGTCCTTCAAGCTCAAGGAGCGCGGGGTCGAGGACCTGGAGGCCCACCACGGTTCCCTCTCGAAGGTCACCCGCCTGGACGTGGAGCAGAAGCTGAAGGACGGGCAGCTGAAGGCCGCCGTGTCGTCGACATCCCTCGAGCTGGGGATCGACATCGGATACATCGACCTCGTCGTACAGATCGGCTCGCCGAAGTCTGTCGCAAAGGGGCTTCAGCGGATCGGCCGCGCCGGACATGCGTACGGCGATACGGCGAAGGGCCGTATGATCGCCTTCGAGCCGTGGGACCTCATGGAGTGCGCGACCCTCGCGAAGGCCGCGTACGACGGCAAGATCGACCGGGTCGACATCGCCCACAATCCGCTCGACGTCCTTGCCCAGGCGATCGTCGCAATGTCCCTCGAAAGGCGGTGGGACGCTGACGACGCTTACGAGGTCATCCGGCGGTCGTACACTTTCCATGACCTGACGAAGAAGGACTTCCTCGCGGTGCTCGACTACCTCTCCTCCCGCAACCCGGACATCAAGGTATTCGCGAAGATCTGGTTCGACGAGGAGGAGGGCCGCTTCGGGAAGAAGAAGGGCACCCGGATGATCTATTTCACGAACGTCGGGACGATCCCCGAGGAGGGGACGTACCACGTCTTCTCGGAGCGCGGCTCGCCGCTCGGGGAGCTGAGCGAGAAGTTCGTCGAGTACCTCAGCCCGGGGGACATCTTCGTCCTCGGCGGCCGCACACACCAGTTCGTCCGGGCGCGCGGCACCTCCGTGTACGTGAAGGACGCATCCGGCCGTCGGCCAACCGTGCCTTCGTGGACGGGTGAGATGCTCCCGCGGTCGTTCGACCTCTCCGTCGCCGTGGGTCAGTTCCGCAGTGACCTTGCGGCGAAGGTCGAGAAGGACGGCGAGGCCGCCGCGAGGGCGTGGCTTGTCAGCGACTACCACGTGGACGAAGGGTCCGCCCGTTCGCTCGTCTCGTACATCCAGGAGCAGAAGGCCCTGATCCCGGACCTCCCGACGGACCGGTCCGTCCTCTTGGAGGGCTACATCGACATGAAGGGCAATCGGAACCTCATTTTCCACTTCCCGTTCGGCCGACGGGTGAACGATGCCTTGAGCCGCGCGTACGCATTCGCGGTCACCGAAGCGCATCACACGAACGTCCGCGTGAGTGTGACGGACGACAACTTCATGCTCACCGTCCCGAAGCGCGTCGACTTCAACGGTCTCATCAAACTCGTCACGAGCAAGAACCTCGAGGACCTGCTGCGCCGCGCGATCAAGAACACGGAGCTGTTCAAGCAACGCTTCCGGCACTGCGCGACGCGTTCCTTCATGATCCTGCGCAACTACAAGGGCCGTGAGGTCTCCATCGGGCGTCAGCAGCTGCGGTCCCAGCGCGTGCTCGACTGGCTCCACGAGATCGACGACTTCCCGGTCGTCAAGGAGACGTACCGCGAGATCCTGCACGAGGTGATGGACCTCGGCCACGCCCGCGAGGTGCTCGAGCGGATCGAGAAGGGCGAGATTGCGGTGAGGGAGAGCGACTTCAGCAATCTGCCGTCGCCCTTCGCACACAACGTCGTCCTCCAGGGTGTGTCCGACCTCGTGCTCATGGAGGACCGCTCCGCCCTGCTGCGGGAACTGCACCGCAAGGTCCTCGAGCGCGTCCTGCCGACGGACCAGATCAGCTCGATCCAGTTCCAGCCGGGCGAGATCGCCGAGTACTTCCGGCGGAAACTCCCGAAGATCGCCCGCAAGGAGGATGTCCTGTCGTACCTCGACCGGGTGGGGGACGCGAACCTGTTGCAGCAGAAAGGCCGCAACGCGTTCGAGGTCGCGACCGCGTCCTTCGCGGACGTGCGCAAGTGGTCCGGCCAGCTCATGGACGAAGGCCCCGTCGAGAGCGTGTGGACGCCTCAGGGGATCCACTGGACCCTGAAGGACCTCGTCCCGACGTACGCCGCGGTCCACGCGCAGCGGGCCCGGCTCAAGCCGCCGGAGGAGAAGATTCTCACCCTCGTCCGGGAGAAGCCGCGGTCCCACAAGGACCTCGCTCGCCTCACGAAGATGGAAAAGGACGACCTGAACGAGACCCTCCGGAAGCTCGAGCGCGCGTACCTCCTCGGCCGCCGGGGCGTGGAGGAGACCGTGTACTTCGCGCGGGACCCTCAGCGGGCGAACTTCGAGGAGGCCCTCGACAAGCTCCTCGCGAAGCGCCTCGAGGTCGATGGGCCGCACTCCGCGCAGGAACTCGCAGTTGCCCTGGGCCTCGAGGTCGATCTCGTCGAAGAGGTCCTCCGGGACCTCGAGTCGGAGGGCGCCGTCTCCTCAGGCCATTTCCTCGTCGACAAGGAGTTCCAGTTCATGATGACCCGGGACCTCCAGCGCATCCAGCGGAAGGGCGAGACGCGCGAGGTGTTCGACGAGGGCCAGGTGAAGGCGTTCCTCCTGGAGAAGCAGTTCCGCGGCATCGAGACCCTCGACGACTACTTCGACCGGTTCCTCGAGGCGGGGATGGTCCTCGATGTGTGGAACCACACCGCGAGGTTCCGGTACGACGAGTGGCTCCGGCGACGGGCCGCCGGGGATCTCCTCGAGGGTCGATTCCTCAATGGCCGCGTGCGCTACGTGCGCGCGAATGATGTCCCGCTCTTCCTCTCTGCGTTCAAGCGAAGCCCCCTGAGCGAGTTCGAGGAGAAGGTTCTCTCCGTGATCCGAGCGGGCGAAGGCATGGACCTCTATGCGATCGCGACGAAGATGCGCGAGGAGCGGGAGCGGGTCAAGGAGGCCCTGGAGACCCTCGACTATGATGTGTACGTCATCCGGAAGTTCCAGGGGGACGGATGGACCGCTCGCAACCTGTACGTCGCGTTCAATCCGCCCGAGGAGACGGTGCCGGACGCCCTCGAGGCGATTGTGCGGCGCTTCCTCGCGGCCAACGGTCCGGTCCCTTTCTCCGGGATCCGCGAGTGGGCGCGCTTCGAGTGGGACGAACTCGAGGTCCTCTTGGACCGGATGGAGGAACGCGGCGTCGTCACGCGCATCCTCGTCACGGGCAAGGCGGAATCGGAGATGCACGTCCTCGCGGACGATCTGCCGGGCCTGCGGAAGACGGCCGGGCAGTCCACGAAGGACCCCGTGCGCGTCCTGTCCCTCCAGGACCCGTGGGCGCAGCCCCTCTGGGCGCAGGTCGCGAGCCGCTACGGCGAGGGCTGGTTCTTCCCGATCGTGAAGGACGGGGACCTCGTCGGGATGGCGGAGATCTGGGAGATGAGCGGGTGCATCGAGGTGCGGGAGATGGATCTCGTCTCACCGGATCTCCTCGAGGACGCGATCGACGCCCTCGTCCGTACGATGTCCTTCTACGCGATGCGCGGG
>Ga0209002_10000909_pt1 | contig 23851 bp, 25 predicted proteins | sample Rifsed16ft2_FD_184010 | JGI IMG/M metagenome (GOLD analysis project Ga0209002, IMG submission 184010) | Soil microbial communities from Rifle, Colorado, USA - sediment 16ft 2 (version 2) | ecosystem: Environmental > Terrestrial > Deep subsurface > Rock core/Sediment | place: Rifle, Colorado... | reverse complement strand
AGAGGCGCTCAATGAAACGCTGACGGCGGCCAAGAACACCTATTGGGCGGGCCAGACGGATTTTCAGATCAGGACGGTGAACGCCTGGATCGCTCTCGCGGAGAAGCGCAACGACATTGCAGTGCCGTTGATGCGCGCCGCTGCGGAAGCCGAGGAGGCGAGCGACAAGCACCCCGTCACTCCGGGGAATGTCGTGCCCTCGCGCGAGCTTCTGGGCGAGATGCTCCTCATCCTCAACCAGCCGGCGCAGGCGCTGCCCGAGTTCGAGCGTTCGCTCAAGCGCGATCCCAATCGCTTCCGCGGCGTGTATGGCGCCGCCCGTGCTGCGGAGGCCTCCGGCAACCGCAAAGCCGCCGCAGATTACTACAGGAAGTTGCAGGCGCTGGCCGCCGATCGCGACGCTGAACGTCCTGAGCTAACGCAGGCAAAGGCGTTCTTGGCGCAGCAATAAGCGCAGCCAGGCCTAACATACGCGTCAACGCGGACACCCTGGAAGCGCCGCAAAACCATCGCCGCTTGCAGGGCGCCGGTTACGCGCGACGTTAGAAGTCAGACATAAAGAGATAGAAGGTACTGAGGCTTAGATGACTCTCAGCGACTTCACTCGATGGTTGTACCGTGGGCAGCGACCCAACTGGATTGCGAGGATTCTGAATAGAGCGACGGCGGCTGTGGCCTCGTCGGGCGTCGCGTCCACCTACCTCGTGACAGTGGAGGTGCCCGGACGAAAGTCGGGGGCGGATCGTCTCGCTGCCGTTGGTCACGGTCGTCGTCGATGGACAGCGGTACCTGGTGTCAATGCTCGGAGAGAACGTGCACTGGGTCCACAACGTACGGGCAGCCGGTGGAAGAGCGGTTCTCCGGAGCGGCGGTCGTGAGGAGATCCAACTCGAAGAGGTGCCCACCGACCAGCGCGCACCCATCTTGAGGGCTTACCTGCAGCGAGCACCGGGAGCGCGCCCCCACGTGCCCGTGAACAAGGATGCCGCGCTTGCGGAATTCGAAGAGATCGCGGCGGCATTTCCGGTCTTCCGGGTGACATCAAGAGTGGCATCGGGTTGGCCCAAGACCGGCGGGACGGCACCACCCAGGGCTGCGCATGTCCGGTCCGCGCCCTGGTTGCAAAACCCGCTATGGCCCTCCCCGCGCCAGTACCACACCTAGTGCAAACACGATCAGGGCTAAGACCAGGTTAAGACGGCCAATCCACGAGGCCTGCACCCTCAGCCGCCTCGCCTCAGGTGAGTCGGGCTTGTCTCGCCATATCTCTGTTGCCCGCGGGCCAACATGAAAATCGTGGAATGCGCTGAGGAAGAGAATCGCGGTGACCAGGAGCAGCTTCAAGGCGAGGGTCCGGTTGAATGGCCCGAGAACCAGCGTTCCGCTCCACAGGTCCATCCATCCGAAGTTTCGAGAGACCAGGTTTCCAGCGCCGCTCAGAAGGAGCAAGGCGAGACATACCCATCCCACCATACGAAAGCGCAGCCCGGTCCAGTGGATCAGGTTGGCGGCAACGCCCCGATGCTCGGGTCTCCGGATAACCGGGATCAGGACTAGACCGAGGAAGACCATCCCGCCGATCCACACCGCCGCGGCCAGGAGGTGGAGGGAAACCGAGAGCAGATACAAGAGATATTGCAGGGAACTCATCTCGTGCGAGCGGCCTTCTTGAGGTAGCGCTTGAACCTGGCGAGAATCCCCCTATCCCGTTTGTCCCTCGTTCGAAGATGATCCCGGATCTCTTCAATCACCTTCACCTTCCTCGGGCCCACTCTAAATGTCAGATGATCGAAATGATAATGTTTGTCAATTGACTTTGGGGCGGAAGATAGTATTGTGATGGGCGAATTGTCAAGAGGAAAGAGCCATCTGCGAGGGAATTGTCACGGACAACACCAGGAGAGAAACCGCCGCTTCGTTTTGTGCGGCCACTGTCAGTCACATGGTGCATGATGCGCGAGGAGGGCTGCCATGAAAGTCGGAGTTGTGCTCTCAGGCTGTGGCGTCTATGACGGCACCGAGATCCACGAGGCGGTGCTCACGCTTCTTGCCCTCGACCGGGCTGGAGCGGAGATTGTCTGCTTTGCCCCCGACATGGACCAGTTGCACGTCGTGAACCACCTCACTGGCCAGGTGAGCCCCGGCGAGCGCCGGAATGTCCTGGTCGAGTCGGCCCGAATCGCCCGCGGGAAGGTCCGCGACATGGCCACAGCCCAGGCTTCGGAGCTGGATGCCCTCATTTTCCCAGGCGGGTTTGGCGCTGCCAAGAATCTCTGTGACTTCGCCATGAAGGAGGCCGACTGCACCCTGCACCCTGAGGTCGCGCGGATCATCCGGCAGATGCACCAGGCGAAGAAGCCGATCGGCGCGATCTGCATCGCTCCGGCGATCCTTTCCAAAGCGCTGGGAAACCAGGGACCCAAGCTTACGATCGGCACGGACACCAAGACCGCGGCCGCCCTGGAGAGGATGGGCGCCAAGCACGAGGCCTGCCCCGTCCGGGAGTTCATCGTGGACGAGGAGCATAAGCTCGTCACCACCCCGGCCTACATGCTGGCCAACCGGATCTCCGAAGCAGCCGAGGGGATCGAGAAACTCGTGCGGGAGGTCCTTCGTCTGGCCCGGTGATGGGTGGGCCCCCGACCTGGGTCTTCGCGCTCCTGATCTATAGACCCAGTTGTCCCCCGATGATGACCCGGAGTATCTCTGACGTCCCCTGGAAGATCTCGAAGAGCCTCGCGTCCCGGTAATACCGCTCGAGTGGGTACTCTTTCGCGTACCCGTACCCTCCATGGATCTGCAGGGCCCGGTGGGCCACACGAGTCGCCATCTCGGAGGCATACAGCTTCGCCATGGCGGCCTCCTTGACGAGCTTCTCCTTCCGGTCGGCCAGCCACGCCGCTTTGTAGACCATCAGTCTGGCCAGCTCGATCTCGACGGCCATGTCGGCCAGCTTGAAACTCACCCCCTGGAACTTGCCGATCGGCTGTCCGAACTGTTTCCGCTCCTTGGCGTATCGGAGGGCGTGATCAAAGGCGGCCTGGGCCAGCCCCACACAGCCGGCTGCCAGCGCGACGCGCGTAGGGTTGAGCGCCTCCATCAGGTAGTAGAACCCCTTGCCCTCCTCCCCAAGAAGGCTCTTCTCCGGGAAGACAGAACCTTCCAGGGTCACACTTCCGGCCTCCCCTCCGGCAATCCCCATCCTGGGAATATTCGGCCCCAACACCACGCCCGGGGTCGCGCTATCCACGACGAAGAGGCTGATCCCTTTGTGTCGCTTCTCCCGGTCCGTGGACACCACAAGGGTGAGGAAGTCGCAGTAGGGGCCGTTGGAGGTGAACATCTTGGCGCCCCTCACCTTCCAGCCCCCATCCACTCGCTGGGCGGTTGTCTCAATATCGCCCGCGCTCGAACCCACGTTCGGCTCGGTGAGTCCCGCGGCCCCGATCCTCTCTCCCCGCATGGCCGGCAAGAAGTAGCGCTGTTTCTGCTCATCGCTGCCCACAAGATAGATGGGAACGCTCGCCATGAGGCTGTGGAGCAGCACGTTGATTCCGATGGCCGCAGAGACGTAGCAGATCTCTTCAATGACAATGCAGAAGCTGATGAAGTCGGCGTCTGCCCCGCCCCATTCGGAAGGAAAGTGAACCCCCAGGTACCCGAGGTCGCCCAGCTTCTTGAAGACCTCCACCGGGAAGCGGTCGGTGGCCTCCATGCCCTTGACGTAGGGTTCCAACTCCTTCTTGGCGAAATGACTCACAGCCTCCCTGAACATCATCTGTTCCGGCGTCAAGCTAAAATCCATTGCTGCCCTCCCTTGTCGTCAGTGCGCCTCTTCACTTGCCATCGGTGCGCCTTCCCCTGCCCTTCCGCTCAGATGATCTCCCGGAACGGGACCTCGACGATATCATAGAACGACTCAAAGTCCATCGGGTCATGGCCCGGTGTCCCCTGGCTGCGCAAGAGACCGTTGAGCGCGCGATGGGCGTACGACAGGGTATTATCCAGATTGAGCGTAGCGGTATCCGGGTATGACCTTGGGTCTGCCCGAAGGTGGGCCCCCTGCGCCTTCTCGAGATATGTCTTTGCCTCGACAGAGGCAGCCTTCGCCACCTCCTGCTCCAAGGCATCGAGGTAGCGTCCAAGCTGGTGGTAGGCTCGCTGCACGTCTCGAGCAGAGGCCGAGGAGCCTCGCCATGGGCCAAAGTAGAGGCGATCGTGGGACTCCTGAAGATGGGCGTAGAGCAAGCCTCGATAGGGGGGGCTTGGCGGCGCGGCGATCTCCTCCGCTCGGCGATTACAGCGCTCCAGATTCTCCAGGTGGATCTCACGCATCTCCACCAGAAACGCCCGGGGCTGCGGATCCAGTTCCAGGGTTAGCAGTGCATCGATCCGCTTGACCACCCATGCCTGCCCGCGAGCGAGGAGGTTCAATCGTTCACCCTCGCTTTCCAGCGCCATCACATTCCGCCCGAAGTCGCCGGATCCGCCCGAAGGGATCCCACCGTAGCGCACGATCGCCCGGCGCAGTCCAGAGCACGCCCAGCCTTCGTCCTCACCGAACTTTCTGATGTCGTCCCGCGTGTAGCTCTTCATGTCAGCCGTGGCCAGCCCCGTCGCGGCCTCAACCCCGGCGCGCTCGGCCTCGAGCAGCTCATTCAACCGATTCACAATCTCTTCCTGGGACATGACATCGCTCCGTGCACCCTCTAGAGAACACCTGCAGCTTTCCGCCTGTCATTCGTCCGCATTGCCTGCGGAGTCGTAGTAGGGGGCAAAGTCCCGAGACACATGGCTTGCCTCCCCCCGGGATCGAAGCAGCAGGTTCAGCACGCTATGCCCATAGGAGAGCGTGGCATTGATGGCCTGAAAAAGCTCAGACCCATGGTTCGTGCGGGGGTCCGAGAGGGCCAGAGCCGACTTCGCCTTGCCCAGATAGTCCCGCTGGTCCGACGGGGCATCGGGACCCACCTCGGCCGCCAGCAGTTGCACGTACTCCCGAAGCTGCCGCCATACATCCTCCAGGTCACCGTCGGTGCCGGACATCCCCCGCCATCTCCCGAAGTAAATCTGATCGTGCAGCTCCCGGATGTGGGGGTACGTGAGCGCGGCGTATGGGGATGGCCCTTCAGTTTTCCGAATCATCGCTGATCACGCCTCCATACGGTGCCGCGCAACGCCCCTACCCCTCATTCCGGTTTCTTCCCATATGGATCGGCGGCGCGCAGATCATGAGAAGCTGCGCCTCTGTATCCCCTACGTTCTCCCAGTAGTGCCGGAGGTGGCTCTTGAAACAGAGGCTGTCGCCGGGCTTTAAGACATACGTCTCGTGCCTGATGGTGAATTTCACCCGCCCCTTGATGCAGAACTGAAGCTCCTCCCCTTGGTGGCGAAACTCCCGCTCCTTCATCTTTGCGCCCTTGGAGATGGTCAGGAGGACGGCGCTGAAGCTCTGACTGGCCAGCCCACCGGCCAATGACTGGATGCTGATCTTGAGGTCCGGGACGCGGACGGTCCGCCGCTTTCCCTTCGGGAGGCAGACAACGTCCTTTTCTTCGATATGCTCGTCCATGAGAGAATGAAGGGTCGTCCCCAAACCCTTCGCGATCTTGAGGACGGTCCCAAGGGTCGGAGAGATGAGATTGTGCTCGATCTTCTGAATCGCGCTGGGCGACACATCGACCTTCTCACTGAGCTGGCGCAGGGAGAGTCCCCGCTGCTGACGAAGCTCTCTGATCTTCCTTCCCACATTGATGACGAGCTGCTCAACCATGATGTTCTCCTTTTGACACAGTATATACTATAGTGCACATCTGTCAAGCAAGTCGATAACCGCTGCGCAGACGGGTTCCCCATACCCACGCGACGAGGATCTTGATTGTCGCTCTGGTGTTGCTTCCTCGCATGCTCCTTGCCGTGGAAACGCGACTTCCCTCGCGTCAGGATAGGGCTTTGCACACGTCGTTGGATCCGCCCGAAACGAAGCCCGAGGGTCTGACCCTGCCCGCGGAGGCATCCGATAAGACCTTTCGCTTGACAAGCGTGTAAAATGAGATATATTGTTTCCCATAGGAAACAACTCGTCACTCCTCTCCATCAAAACTCGGCAGGAGAAGAGAAGAAGATGGCCGTGGTGGTCCTGGTCGAGCGTCACGAGGAAATGCGGCGGCTCTATGACGCCTGGCTGAGACACCAGGACCATGAGGTGTTCAACTGTCCGTGTATAGTGGGTGGAGCACACTGCCAGCTCAGATGTGTGCTTCTGGCGGACCTCTCCTGCCCCCTCTTGCGCCAAGCGGATTTCGTCGTGTATGACCCCTGGCCAGGAGAGGAGCCGGCCGGCCAGGAGGATATCGAGGTTATCCGGGCCAGGTCGCGCGCCATGCGCTCGGGCTCGGTCAGCCACTGCTCGATCTCAAATGTTAAACAACAGCCCAGAAAGAGCTTGACACCTTCGTATGGGTGTGAGATCGTTAAACTTGAAATTGGAAAAGGTGATGGCGATGGTTCCGGGGTGAGTGGGAAGTTTTTTGCACCCCATCTAGCTTGGTTGGCGCACTATTTAGCAACGCCCTCTTGGGGGTAGCTTGGCCCAGGAGGGCGTTGCTGTTTTCGGGCTATGTGGAGTGCAAGGCCAGGAGTCGAAGTTGTCTCTTCTTTCGGTAGGGAGTAGATCGACGCCCTCGACGCAGAAACGTACTTGAGGAAGGTGCTGGACCCCTACAGCAAGGCGACCGAGAGTTTCACCGTACTTGATTAACCTCCGTCATGCCCTCTCGCCTGTCCATCACGCCCTCAACTCCCTTCTACAAGATTACGCGTCGCCGAATCCACCCGGAAGCCTCTTAGGTCTTCCACAAAAATGGAGCGTCTGTCCCGTTCGGCGAGCTGCTCCAAGCGGACGCCGCCGATAGGGGTGTCGAACAAGGAAGATCCATGGACCGGTTCAAGTGGTTTCCGCTTAACCTCGCCGACATCCTCAGGAGCATGTCCGACGCGGTCATCACGACCGATGCCGCGGAAAGGATCACGAGCATGAACGCCGCCGCCGAGGCCATGATCGGGATCACCGAGGCGGAGGCCATCGGGAAAGGCTGTGCAGAGGTACTGAAGTGCGAGAGCTGGGGCATGAACTGTCCCATCAAGGCCGTCATGGAGCGGGGGGAGACTGCTGTTTACTTCAACGTCCTTCTAGAACTTCAGGAAGGCCCTCGCCTCCCCGTCTCCATCTGTACTTCCCTTCTGAAGAACGGATCAGGGGGGAGAATCGGCGTGGTAGCGTGCATCCGGGATATCAGCCATGTCCTCCGGCTCGTGGGCGAACTCGAGCGGAGCAAGGAAGAAATCGCAAGGAAGGAGGATAACATAAGGACTCTCCTCCAAAAGAAAAGACGAGAAAGGCTTGGGGACATCGTCGCCAGAAGTCCTAAGATGCAAGAGATCTTCGACCTAATTGAGATGGTGGCCAAAAGCGATGTCACGGTCCTGATACAGGGGGAGAGCGGGACCGGCAAGGAACTCGTCGCTTCTACCATCCGTGCATTGAGCCATCGGAGGGGCGGCCCTTTCATCAGGCTGAGCTGCGCTGCCTTACCTGAGGGCCTCCTGGAAAGCGAGCTTTTCGGCCACGTCAAGGGCGCATTTACAGGGGCCTTCAGAGATAAGCCAGGGAGGTTCGAGCTGGCCGATAAGGGAACGATCTTCCTGGACGAGGTAGGCACGATGAACCCCTCCATACAGGTGAAGCTCCTCAGGGTCCTCCAGGAGCGGGAGTTCGAGCGGGTTGGGGGAACCAAGACGATCAAGGTCGATGTCCGGGTGATCGCGGCCAGCAACCAGGACCTTCAGAAGGCCGTTCAAGAAGGACGGTTCAGGGAGGACCTTTTCTACCGCCTGAACGTGATCCCCATAATGGTTCCGCCTCTTCGGGAGCACAAGGAGGACATCCCTCTCCTGGTCAACACGATCCTCCAGAGGCTTACTGCCAAAGCCCAATGGAAGTCCTTGAAGGTCTCCCTCGAGGCCATGAACCTTCTGATCGAGTACGACTGGCCTGGCAACGTGCGGGAGGTGGAGAACGCTATCGAGTACGCCGTGGTTCAGACGGCCGGCGACACCATTCTCCCTCAGTCCCTTCCCTCCTGGATCAAGGGGAAGCGCGAAAGAGCCCATGGCCTCCGGCAGCTCCTAGTGAACATCATTGGAGAAACGGAAAGGGAGGAGATCATCAAGAAGATCGCGGAATACCAGGGAAAGGTGTCTGACGCCGCCAAGGCGCTAGGGGTTGGCAGGACCACCCTCTGGCGAAAAATGAAACGCTATCAGATCCCAAAAATGTAAGCATGCCCTTCGGATGTTCCTCAAACGGAGCAGTTCCGTCGTTGATTTGTTTCACTGGTCAAACGACTTACCGCCCGGGTTACTCCAATCTTTGCTCCGACCAGCCCAAGTCGGCTCTCCGAGAATAAATCACTAATCAGGCACCATTCTGACAAGTTGTTATTGGACAGGCACTTTGCGCCACATGACCCTTCGGTGCTCCCGACCACCTACAAGGCCATGTCCTCGTTACTGCTTGTTTTGCCCAGCCTTGGCGCGGAACCTGCTAGGAGCATTAACTGGGAATAGTGGGAATGGGTTTGCAAACGGTTGGATATTCCGCCTCAATCCGCGGGTAAGGAGATGATATTGAGATAGAGCCGCCCGGCGACCTCATCAAGCAAGCGCTCAGGAAAACCAGGGCCTCTGCAAGACGCGAAGACGTTGCGCATGACTCAGGGGACACCGACTAGGCAGGGTCGAGGTTGCGAATATTGCTCGCGGGAGGCGGTGGAGAATGGGTACGAACATGAAGCTGTGCAGGTACTTGGAGCAAGTTGATGGCGAGTCGTGTTGCGTCTATTGGGATCTCTCTTTACGGGGAAATGAAGATCTCCGGTGTTACCCTAACGGCTGGGAATGTTACGAAGAACCCGGAGGATGCATTTTCGAGGGGCGGTGGATGACGCTAACAGATTACAGTGAGTATCTGGAAAGCAAATCCGAACGCGAGCTTCCCGAAGGCTATGAATGCCAAGAGTTTCGGCTAGATGGCAGGGGACTAGTAGAGCTGTTGCGCCCGGGGCACCCTCATCCTTCTTCTTTGGAATCAATGACCGGCGAATTTCATTACCTTAAAATACGGCCGGAGTACCCCAGGATTGTGAAGTCAGTGGCCCTCGCCCTGCTGCGCTGCGACACTGAAGGGAAGTGCCACCACTTCGATCGACCTGGATCACCACAATGGGTGGCGTCGTTGAGATTAGTCGATGGACCTTGCCAGGTGGAGTTGGCTGCGGTCCTTAAGGAGACGAGGCTGGATTTCATCGAGGGATACTGCTCTCACGGGGAGCGATGTCCGAAGGTTGACGAATTGAAGCGGGCCATCGTGACGCAGGGGGCCTTTAGCAAACTCTGGCAGGATCTCGTCCATGAGCTGTTTAGCAGGATGGCCGAGGACCTTTATGCTTCCTAGCCTCCCTCGCACCAAAGGACAGTAGCCCGGACAGATGACGCCAGCAATCTCCGACCTCAAAAGGTGAGGGGTGCCGCGTCGTTCAGGAAGAAAGAGGAGAGAAGAGACAAAAAAGAGAGGGGGCTGAGCAAAGGAAAGAAACCTTCCAAGCCGAGCAGACGAGAAGTAAGGCGTTCGAAGCAGGCGGCGACGACAACGGAATCGGAACGTAATAGTGATGGAGGGGCAAAAATGCCGGAAAAAAGGAATGTCGAGATCAACAGCCGACAGGATACGCTAGCGTTAATTACCCCTGAGATTAGGCCCTGGCCTGTGTCGCCGCCGCCTTCGCCAGAAGAGGTGAAAAAGTTCTACGGCAAGCGGAAGGCGGAGGAGTTCTGCCAGTGGCTGGAAGACACCGTCGGGTTCCAGTATAGCTGGCAAAAGCCGGAGGCCCTCCACGGATTCAAGGTGCTCGACATCGGCCTGTGGAGGCTGGGGCACAAGTTCGTCTCCGCTCTCCTGGCCCAGGCCGGGACCGAGACAATCTCCATCGAGCCCCCGGGCGGGGACCCCATGCGGCAGCTCACCCCCTTCGGGCGGGAGGAGTACATGGTCGCCGACAAGGAGACCGGCGAGAAATGCGGCCTGGACTTCATCCACGAGATGAGGAACAAGTACTCCGTCACCCTCGATGTTGACACGCCGGAGGGGCAGGAACTTTTCAGGAAGCTTGCCGTACACGCCGACGTGGTGATTGACGGCATGCTCCCCGGCTACATGGACGAGCGGGGCGTAGGGTACAGGCAACTTTCGCAGATCAACCCGCGGCTCGTGTATTGCTGGGTGGGGCTCAAGGGGCAGTGGGGCCCCATGAAGGACAAGGTGTCGAAGTTCGGCCAGTGGGAACTCGACCCCATCGCCCAAGCCGTCAACTCCTACATCCACAACACCGGTTTCCCCCAGGACCAGTTGCCCCGGGGCAAAGGGGGCGATCCGACCCGGGCTGGATGCTGGTTGGCCGACTATGTTGCCGGCACGCAGGCGGCGGTCAACATCCTGGCGGCCCTGTACTGGCGAGACCAGTTCAGCAACGAGGGGCAGTTCATCGAGGTCACGGCTGCAGAGGCGTTGATGGACATCCTCGACTTCGACATCTCCTGGTACGGCTTTAACGCCAGCATCAAGGGTCGGACAGGTGGTTGGGACCCCAACCTGAACCAGTACGAGTGGAACCCGTGCCGGGACGGGTACATGATGATCGGCGGCCAGAGCGACCGGCTCTGGTACCGGATCGGCATGTGCATCGAGCGGGACTACCCGCAGTTCGGCCGGCTGATCCACGAAGACCCCTTCCTCAAGGAGGTGGGGGCCCGAAACGCCCTGCACGCCCTGATCAAGACGTACTCCGTGACCACCCGGTGGCTCCGAGACATCAACCGGATCCAGGCCGAAGAGAAGCTCATGGACTACGAGATCGCGGCCGGGCCGATCCTGTACATTGACGAGACCTGTGAGTTCCCCCACTTCAAGTACCGGCCCTGGGTCTACACCACGGAGTCCGATTACGGAACACTCCTCTACGCGACGTCCAATAACGCTTACCAGCAGCGGGCGCCGCATCGGCTCAAGTGGATGGGGCGGCGACTGGGGAAGGATAACTACGAGATCTACAAGCGATACGTCGGCATGGGGCCAACGACGGTGGATGAGCTCAAAGGAAAGGGGGTTATCTAATGGCGGGCGAGATCAGACCCAAGAGCAAGGAAGAGCTGGAAGAGATGAAGATCCCCTATGAGGAGTACTGCCGCAAGGCCTTCGATCCGGGCAACGAGCACGGCAAGCCCGGGGCGCTGACGGGGATCCGATGGCTGAGCTGCACCATGTACATCTTCACGCCCCACTCCGCGGCCAACCTGGCCGAGCTGGGGGCGGAGGTGATCAAGATCGAGATCCCCAGGATGGGCGATGCCATGCGGCACACCTCCCCGTTCAACGAGGCGTACCTCTATCCCCTGCACGATACCCGGCCGATGACCGGGACCGGGTTCGGCTTCCTGAACGCCAACCCGAACGAGTTCTACCTGTCCATGGACTACCACATCCCGGAGATGCGGGAAGTCTTCTACAACCTGGTCCGGCAGGCCGACGGCCTCACCGAGCTGTACCGGCCGAGCACGTTTGATAAGTGGAAGATGAGCTACCGGAGCCTCTCGCAGATCAACCCCAGGTTCATCTACGTGTGGGGGGGCGGCTTTGGCTACGGGCCTAAGGTCTTCGGGGGCTCGTACGACATCCTGGCGCAGGCCCACGCCGGCTTCGCCTCGATCACTGGCATGCACGAGCACATGGGCGGGCATGCGACCAAGTCCTCCAACTGGGTCATGGACTGGAATTCCGGCTCCATGATCGCCTTCGGGGTGCTGGGGGCCATCCACTGGAGGCGGAAGACCGGGCTCGGCACCATGATCGAATTCTCCCAGGTCCAGACCGCGGCCATGGTCACCGAGTATGCCGTGCCCCTCTACGGGCGGTTCGGCATCGTCCGCCAGCGGTGGGGCAACTGGGACACCCAGCTCTGCGTCCACGGGATCATCCTCTGCGGCAAGTCCGACTTTCCGGATGCCCAGAACCCGCAGGACAAGTTCGATGCCCGGTACGTGATGGTCTCCGCCTTCCAGGACCGGGACTTCCAGGAGCTCTGCAACATCACGGGGCAAAAGCAGCTCTTCGACAAGTACAAGGCGCACAAGGACCGGGTCGAGGCCCTGGCCCAGGTCGAGGTCTACTTGGCCCTGGAGAAGTGGGCCGCCGATAAGACCAGGTCGCAGGTCGTCAAGGCCCTGACCGACGCCGGCATCCTGGCCTACCCCGTGATGAACGACCGGGAGGTCTACGAGAGCCCGCACTACAGGGAGAGGGGCACCATCAGGTGGATGGATGACCCCCTTTACGGAGATATCCTGAACATGTCCGGCTATAGCACCGGGCACCTTTCCAAGACCCCCAGGAAAGTCAGCTGGATCTGGCGGCCGGTGGGGGCCGATAACGTCAAGATCTACAGGGACATGCTCGGCTATCCACTGAGCAAGGTCGAAGAATGGTACGCCAAGGCCTGGATATAAAAGGAGGGAGCGCCGTGTGCGACATCATCTGGTGCAAGAAAGAGGTGGGGGGGAAACCCTGTAACACCGTGAACTACCTGGACCCGTACACCTTCTGGAACTGGGAGGGGAAGGTCAACTGTGCCGAATGTAAGACCGTGTACTACATCCACATGATTCAGGGCTTCAATTTCAAAGGGCCGGAGGAGCGCCCAGGCGAGAAGCCCGACACGAGCCCGTTGTATGCAGACAAACCATTGGAAGGCTATAAGGGGTACTACCCGGGCATCGAGGGGAGAACCAGGCCGTATCAGTGCCTCCCCAGACATATCTACCTGGGGAAAGCCGATATGGTGAAGTTCAGCATACGGGGCAGGCCGGTGCGTGGATGGCGTCCTCAGCCGCCGTCCGCCGGCATAGCCGGAAGCTTCCCGTACAAGTGGGATATCCAGAAGCTCTCACCTGAGGTCTGGCAGGAGTATCAGGAAAAGAAGAAGAAGGGTGAAGTGAAGGATTGGTGAGGAAGAGGAGCAACAGGTAGATGCCCAAGCCGAAAGGCAAGGGCGCAAGGGGGGGCGGGCGTCCTGCGCGGGTGAAAGCAGCCAAGAAGGGGCCCAAGGCCAAAGGCGCCAAGCCGGTTGCCACCAAGAGGCGAGCCGTAGCTCCGAAGAAGCGGGCCAAGCCGGTGGCTGCCAAGCCCGCGGCTCCCCCGGTCCCCGCAGCCGTTCCGAAACCCGGTGTCGAGAAGAGAAAGAAGGAGGAAGGCATGGCCAAAGAATTAACGCCTGATCAATTCCTGGCTACGGTTCTTGTCCCCGAACATACTCGGGACACGGGGCACATGTGCTGGGATTGTAAGCATTTCAAGCCCGTTCTGAAGGGCTCCAAGTTCCCGCCGGCAGACACGATCGGCTGGTGCGCGCAGATCCACTGGCCCTTCTTCTGGTGCGTTACGGACTTCAACGTGGTCAAGAAGTGTTACACCTTTGAAAAGGGTGTCTATGCGCCCTATCAACCGGCTCGATTCGAATAAGGCGTGAGCATGGAGGAAAGTGTCCGAGAGGAACTGGAGACACTCAAGGGGATGGTACTCAGGTGGAAGCGGAGCTATCTCGAGTGGGTGTCCCCCGACGGAGGGGACGAATACCTGGCCCGCGAGTTCTCCGAGGAGATCGAGACCCACGTCTATCCCTACGTACGAAGGTTGCACGAGTGCAAGTACCTCAGCGGACCTGAGGCCAAGGAGTTCCTCGACTATTGCTACAGCCAGGTCGAGGACCTGCGCAACTCATTGGGCGAGGCGGAGACCAGGCAGGTTTCGGCAAAAGGAGGGTGATCATGGCTGAGAAATGCCGTGTGGGTGTCTGCGGCTACGACCCTGTTCTTGTCAAGGGGTATGTGAAGACAGGGGATCGATGCCTGTGGTGGCACATCTCTGACGAATTGTACGAAGGGTTCAAGGTGAAGCCGGGCGACACAATTTCAGGGAAGATCCTGGCGATCTACGATGGTAGTACGGGGAGCAAGGTCGCATCCCCGAATGAGCCGTTTGAATGGAAGTGCGCGAAGGAGTCCGGCCTGGCGGTCCTCTTGCCTCCGGAGGCAATTACCAAGCACAAGCTCACGGCGTTCCACTTCCTTGAGCTGGTCATTGAGAAGGTGCGGGGGGAAGCGGTCTATCCCGGGAAAGAGCAGATGAGCTTGAAGTGGTGGCCCGAGGAGAGAATGAAGCTCGACTACAAGGTTCCTTACATCGAGTAAGATACCATCAATGCCCTCTCCCCTGTAAGCCGTTACTTTCGACCCTCTTTCGCATGGGGGCTATCCCCCTCCTCTAATCCTTTGTGATCAGGGGAGGGGAATTTTTTTGTACACAAATGGAAATCAGTGTAACATATAAGACAAAGCGCTGGAGGGAGCGAATATGAGCAGCACTGGAGAAGTCGAGCAAGAGCGGGAGCCTCCGCATCCGGGGTGGCAGCCTCTGACGACGGTCCTCGACACCACGACCCCATGTTTCGAGAAATTGCTGTTCCTCCGTAGTTTCGAAACCTTCTCCTCCAACATCTACGTCATCATGGGGGAGTATGTGACGATCGTGGATCCGGGCAACGACTACACCGCATTCATGGATCTCTTCACACTCCAAGTCAGGCCCGAGGACATTAGGAAGGTCGTTCTCACGCACGGGCACCCCGATCACGCATTCGGGGCGCTCGAACTCTTACGATCGTATCCGAGTCTTGTCCAGGGCGGCGGTTTTGAGCTGATCCTCCATGAAGCAGCCCCCCCGCAGCTCAAGGAGATGGTGAAAGACTTTGGCTCCCGCGTCACCGAGGTGCGGGGCGGAGAAACCCTCGAATTGAGCAGCCTCGAATGGGAAGTGATTCACACGCCCGGCCACACCATAGACGGCATATGCCTGTATCACGCCCCGACGAAAACGGTCTTTTCTGGCGATATGGCATTACCCCATACGGTCGGGGCGCCCGATCCAAATGCCGGGGGACGGCTGGACCATTACTTGTTCGGACTGAAGGCATTACTGAAGAGGGACATTAAAAATCTGCTCCCCGGCCATGGCCCGCCTGTGGCTCCCGGCGGGAGAAAGGTCATCGAGGAGACCTATGAATGTGTGATGATGAAGATCATCGGGGTGGAGAACCCAATCCCATGGATAGAAGGGGCAATGGCGCTCGCTCAACGGGGACTGTTGGAAGAGGCCGTGTTTTGCTGCGATAAGGAGATGGCCTGCCATCCGGAAGAGGTGAAGGCCCTCGAGCTAAAAGCCCTTTGTCTCAATGACCTCGGACGCTCTCATGAGGCCCTCGAGGTCCTTGATAAATTGGGAACACTCCGTTCAAGCGAGAATTCTTTCATACTCATCGGCAAAGGGTATGCGCTGCTGGGGCTTGGCAAGTACCACGAAAGCATCAATTGCTTTGACGAGGCGTTGAGGATCAAGCCCGGCATGAAAGACGGGCTGGTGTACAAAGGGATGGCCCTGTATCTCGCCGGGAACCATGAAGCGGCAATGGACATCGAGCAGTTCAAAACGGAGTTTGTAGGGAGATTCAAGGAGGAAATGCTCAAGAAGAAGATGTCTTCAAATGAATAGGTGAGAGGGGTCAAATACAAAGGATCAGCACAAGAAGAAGAGTGGAGATGGAAATATGGCGGAACCAAGACGAGCCCTACAAACGGAACTACTGGAACAGGTGCTGCCACTCGTCCTTGAAATCATACCAGGACAGGCAGGCGAGGGATTAATTGACCTATACGAACCTGGCAGCTACGAGGGTCAATTACTTCGGAAGCTATGTGAGAAGACGCTCGGCAAGAAAAATTGGAGCATAGAGGAACAACAAATACTGGAGGACATCTACAGACAACTCGACGGTGGAAGGCTCCTCTGCAGGGGACGAGAAATTCAGGGTACGGCCCTGGACTTCGCCCTCCTCGAAGAAACAGGAGCAGGAGAAAAATACCTCTACGTACCGATCCGAGCTATTAAACCTCAAGAAGGAGGACTTTATCCTTCGAAAAAGACCAGCAGGTAAGAGGACCTCAAAATGGACAAACCGGAAAGGAAAAAATGGGACCCTAACTGCCCGAAATGCAAAGAGGAGTTACAACGAGTCCTGGAGCTCTCTGAAGGGATATATGATGAGGTAGACCACGGGGCTGGGCTGTACCGGTTGTGTCCCCCGGATTACTGTAACCACGAAAGCAAGCAAGAGGCCTGACCCGGAATATCCCTTGCGCCCATCAATCTCATTTTTCAGACGATATCTGTCTGGTGAAGTGGCGAATGCGGCATCTGCTGGACACCGAGCTTGACCTGGTGGTCAAAGCAGGTTTCATATACCTACCGCTCCTGTTCGATCCAGCCATAGAAAAAGAAATTCACACGCCTCGGAAAACAGACGTTCTCATTGAGGTCAATGGCAGACTCTTCGTAAAAGCACTGAGCCTACAATCCCTTGTCGAAAACTACGAGAAGATCGACACGGACTCGTACGAGCAACTAAGGAGCGCCTGTCTCCAGCGATATTGCCATGCTCTGCGGCTGAATGGAATATCAATAAGCGAAAAACTAAGAACAATACTCCTCCACGTAATGCCTCACTTCATTAGGAGACAGAAAAGTTTCGGGAGGAAGAGGCTGAGGGAGGAAGAAATACTGGACTTGATTGGGGAGAGGATCACTGTTCCGGCGAGGTATTACGAAGATACAATGAAATTCCTCGATACAGACTCACTGCGGGGAGCACTTCACAACCTGGAAGAACAACGGGCAACGATAGATCCTCTAAGGGATGGACTGATCCCAGCGAGGAAACTGCGGGGATGGTTCCTTCAGGCATTAGAACTGAAGATAGTGGAAAATGAAAAGGGCATTCTTAGACAGGCGCTGCAAGAACGGGAGCAATTCTCCAAGGCGCAAAGGAAGTACCTCGCAATCCTGCTGTATATTGCTGAGAAAGGTTCCTTAGCGATAGATGGTTTCGGATTTTCCAGGATGGGCATGACCGATGAGTACGTGATATACAGGCACACGGGAGAATACGCCCTAAAAGATTACTACGGTCGAATGTACCTATTTCCCGATTGCAGAGTCGCTGTTTCCACCATCGTTCCCCTCAAGCCTGTCGTGGTGGATACGTACAAACATCCATTCCTGGAAGGGCACGATGCAGGGCAGCCAATCTGCTTGCGAGGTTTCAACTCGCCGAAGGTCTTCACTGCGGCGAACGTCATCAACGCATTGCAAGAGGGCATCAATGCATTGCTCTATGGCTACAGCAGCAGACGCCGCAATGGCTATCACAGCCTTGATCGAATAACGAAGCTTGCTAGGACCATCGATGTAGATGACGACATACTGCCCGATCACGAGGACTACCCGGTGATCTCAACGAGGCATGCACGGCCCGTCAATTTCGATGACTACCGTGTCTCAAGCGATCACCCCAAAATCGCATCGGGACAGATTGAGATCACAAACAATTACACCCCATAACGCGGGTGTTGGAGGTGTCACATGGAGGACAAAAACAGAGACTTAAAGAGAAAGATTGAAGAAGAAAGACTTAGAAATAAAAAACTAACGACAATGGAGCCCTTGGCAGTGGAGCCGGAAGAATGGCAGGCCTTCCGGAGGATGGCCCAGCCTCTCGAGAATGAGCACCTTGAGCTCCGGGTGCTCCTGCGAGATGCCGAAGCGGCCCTTCGAGCTAATCCTGAGGATGAATATCTCAAGACCAGGGTGGCGTATCTCAAGAAGCGACTGGAGGAGCTGGAGAAGAATGCCCCTTGGATTTCCTCAGATGCATCGTGGGAGTACCTGCTTTGGGGCGACGTCTGGGGATGTTAAGCGTGGATTTGTTAAGGCACCTAAAAAGCGAGCGAGCGCAGAAGAAAACAAAAGAGCCCTTTCGACGCGCACTCTTTGACAGGATCAATAGTCTTGTTATGAAGTATGCTCTTGGGGAGGCGTTCTTAAAAAGACTCGGTAATTTCACAGATGATCTGCTCAGGGAAAGCGTGGAGTTCGACCGTCTGAAGGCGAAGGCGCATTTTGAACCTCCGCTGTTTTCTTTGTCAACTCAAGAAGAATATCGTGTGACTATGGCAATTATGAATCAAGTTGACAACCGATACCTCCATTTTGTGAATTCTCCGGATGAGATACTTATGTGCGGACCGCTTTTTAGTCGTAACCCCTTCCTTGAACCTGATCAACTCGCACGCTATCATTTCGAAACCCTCCTGCTCTATGAACTTGCCAAGGAGGCTCCAGGAGAGTTGGAAACACCAGGTGGGAATCAGGGTGGTTGAAAAATGACCGACGGGATATCGGAACAAAGCCGGCAGCACATCAGAGAAAAACTCGGAGAACTGAGGGGGCACCAAATAACCGAGGCAGTGCAGCAAATCATAGAATTTAACAAGACACCGGTTGATATCAAGGCGTATATCGACAGGTTTGTGGTTGGCCAAGAAAAAGGGAAAAAGGTCATCGCCACAGCAATAGCTTTTCACTACAGGAGGTTGGGCAATGCGCTGAAGCAGGCAATAGGAGAAAACGGAGAAGATATTGGCGTCGCACTGCGAAACACGAGGACTCCAAAAGCGAACATCTTGATGATAGGACCTACCGGATGCGGTAAGACTTACACCGGTGAAATGGCTTCTAGATTGGTGGGGGTCCCTTTCGGCATACAAGACCTGACCAAATTTAGCGAAGTGGGCTACGTGGGACAGAACGTGAGCGACATACTCGTCGACCTTCTCATATCAGCCGGTGGAAACCCACATGTTGCACAAATGGGAATCGTCTATCTGGATGAGATTGACAAGATCGCAACTGAGCTCGTTGTCTACAAGGACGTGTCCGGAAGGGGTGTTCAAAAAGGGCTCCTGAAGCTGGTCGAAGGCGCGGAAAATACCATTGACCTGGGTAAGGAAAGAATCTCCCTATCCACCAGACACGTACTATTCATTGCGGGAGGGGTTTACGAACATCTTGACAGTATTGTCAAAAAACGTATGGCCAAGCATGGTCTTGAAGGTGATTGGAAAGATTACATCCTCGCCGATGACTTGGTAGCCTACGGAATGGAAAGACAGCTCATGGGGAGATTCCCTGTGAGAGTGGTGTACGATCCACTCACAGTACAGGATCTTAAGGCCATTATGATCAATAGCGAGGACAGCCCGGTGCGAGCCTATGTCAACGACCTCAAGGCATGGGGGATCGACTTAACATTCACCGACGATGCACTGACGGAAGTAGCCCAACGTGCTGAACACGAGGGAACAGGAGCTCGAGGTTTGATAAGCATTCTCCATCGGGTGCTCTGTGAAGACATGTACCAGCTTCCTGGCACCTATACGGGGGAAGTCGTAGTGGATAAAACTTACCTTTTGGAGAGATTACGGTGAGATTCAAAGTCCTGTCAGAGTTGAAACGACGAGAACTGCGTGAGTTGGTACTGGCGACGTTGCCGGAAGAGATTCTGATGGCGCAGTACGCCATGGCGAAAGCCTTCAAAATAAGCGAGCTGGTCCGCGTGATCCACAAAGGGAGCTATGAATGGTATGGGTACACCGTTGCGAGCAGAGGCAATCCTGAACTTATCGTTGACATAGGCCTGCCAAAGAACGATCAGAACTTCTTTGAGTACACAAGGATCGGCCCTGAAAGGATAGCCGAGTACCAGGAATCGCTTCCGAAGGATAGAGTCATCAATGGATGGATACACTCTCACGGCGATCTCGAGTACGAGCACTTTTCGGGGACTGATGAGAAGAATCAAGTCACGGTTCTCGATTATGTCACAGCGCTGTTGAGGAAGCCGGTAGCAAAAAAGGAAGTCGTGATAAAGGACCTCGTGCTGTTGGTGAAAGATCAGTGTTCTGAGAAAGACTTAGAGAAAGGTAGTGTTTCTCTTATAGCGGATGCGCCCATCACAGAAGCCAGCATAATGGAAAGCATCTACGGCGGCTTTTGTTACGCGATTGTGATTGGCGATGAAGGGTGGCACAAACAGGAGATACGGTATCAAAGAAGGGGGATTCTTTCAGGTCAAACGACCGTCAGCAAGAAAGAAGCGGACATAGTCCTTGTCGAGACGGGCACGCTCTTGACACAGCCCGATATTGACGCGCTCAGCGAGGAAGTCAGAGAGAACATTCAACCGATGACCTCGACGCCGGAACGGTCTGAAAAAGGTTGTACGTAGCCAGAAGGCGACTCTCAATAGCGGGTCAAGAAAACGAGATTCCAGCGGGAGAAGAAACAAGGTGCTAGAGGAAAGACTTGATAGACAGCTCCGTATAGAGGGCTGGGACCAGCGCCTATTGGATGAGGCCAAAATAGCCGTAGTGGGTGATGACGACCTCTTGGCATCACTGTATGTAATGTCGTCATCAGCTCTTGGGCTAAACAATTTGGTTGTCATAGCACCCAGATTGGACGAGACACTGCTTGAAACAGCGCAGAAGGTTAATCCAGCACTCAATATGATTTTTGTAGAAGGGTTCTACACACACCCGGTCATGGATGACATCTTTGCCGGCTGCAGCGCCATTGTTGACCTGAGCCGGTATGGGCTAGCGAACAAGTTGTTGCTGGAGAAGGGGTTCAAAGAAAACATTCCCATTGTCAGAGGCTTTTGCTACGAACAAGACAACCAGGAAGGTTTCAAGGCATTTACCTATGTGAAGGGACGAGAGTGGCAGGAACTTGAGCAGATAGTCTCACCACAGAATCTGCCAAGTGACCATTTTGACGATAGTGTGCTGGACATCATTGCTTCAGGCGTAGTCTTAGAGGAGACCAAAAATATCCTGATGGGGCAGAAAGTATCGGAGGATGTGATAGCCTACAAAAGAAAAAAATTGACGGCAGCACGATACGATCCACACATATGCGTTGTGGGCGCTGGAGGGCTTGGCAACTTCGTGGGATTGGGGCTCGCATACTCAGGGTTTCGGACTATCACATTCATAGACCCTGATGTGGTCGAAACGACAAATCTCAACAGGCAGGTGTTTCTCTATGATGCAATCGGGTTGAGCAAGGCAGAAATACTGTCCGAAAGACTCAATAAATTGTTCGGGATAGACGCCAAGCCACTTGTGACGTATTTCAGCATAGATACCGACATCTCACCGTACGATGTGATCTTCGATTGCGTGGATAATTTTGAAACGAGAATAGTGCTGAGCGAAAAAAGCAAGGACCAAAACACAGTGCTCATCAGCGGTGGAGCTAACGTAGATGCAGGCCAGGTGGTAGTGTATGATCCTCGTCAGGGAAGTGAAACACCGGCAGAGTTACTAGGGTTGTATGATATCGTTGATAAGCGGGAGATCGAAACGTACCAACGGGCAGGAGTATCGTGCGTGTACCAGGCCAATCCGGCGGTCATCATGACAAATCAAATCATTGCCGGGCTCATGGTCGATTCCTACAGAATGGTATTAGATGGCCAGCAAACAACACCCATTTTCTACGATTCAACCCGTGATAGGAAGATCTAGGGGTGATAGTCAAAAGTGTTCTTAGCTTCAAACATCCTCTACGGTGGACTGAAGATGAAGGACGAGTCCTCTGTCCCCGCCCGCGCAATGCGGAGCGATAGAGCGTGAGCAGCGAACGGAGACGGTCAGCGGGACTGCCCCTCATCGACAAAGGGGGGGCTTTTGTCGTTTCGAGGGAGGTGAGGCAGGTTGGAGGCGCTCTTCTATTCCCAGCCGGGAGTGGCTTCGTGGGTACAGCCGATTCTGGTCCTCGCGGTAGCGCTCGCCATTCTTGTGTACACGTGGCGGCGAGCTGATCCGTGACATCGAGCCGCTTGGCTCCTTGGGCCAGGCTGACAGTGTGATGCGGCGCGGAGATCGGCGACGGCGGCTGTTGAGCGGAAGGCAGGGAGAGGGAGGGTGTTGCTGCCCTCCTCAGCCGAGCGAGAAATCCGTTCGAGGAGTGGCTTGCCCATAGGCCGAAGGCCTGGACGCCCTTCTTCTGCCGGAGGTCCTTGCGAAAGAGTTCTGGCCGGAGATCGGGCTGGAGGATCTGGTATGAATCTGAAGGCAGAACTTGTTGAGAAAACCGCCTATCCCGGGTACGTCTATGCGAAGGCTCCACGGAACGTTTATTGGGAGATGACCATCGCCTGTGATCTGGCCTGTCAACACTGTCGGGCCGATGCCATTCCCCACCGGGACCCCCTGGAGCTCACGACCGAAGCGGGAAAGGCCCTGATGCGGGATGTCAAGGAGATGGGCAGCATGTTGATCCTCACGGGCGGCGATCCGATGAAGCGGCAGGATCTCTTCGAGCTGATCGCGTACGCCCGCGAGATCGGACTGCCTCGCGGAATCACGCCAAGCGTCACGCCTACCCTGACCCGGGACGTCGTCCGACGATTCGCTGACCTTGGAGTGGCCACTATGGGGGTCAGCTTGGAAGGACCCGGCCCGGAGGTCCACGATACCTTCCGGGGAGTACCCGGCACGTTTGAGCGCTCGATGAAAGCGCTGCAGTGGGCCGGGGAGTTTCGCGTCCCAGTGCAGGTCAATACCACCGTGACTCGGACCACGCTTCCTCACCTGCCTGCCCTGCATCACTTGTTGCGGGAAGAGGCCTCATCTGTCGTTCGCCGGTGGAGTCTCTTTCTCCTTGTCCCCGTGGGTCGAGGAACCGGGATGGAACTCCCCTCGGCAGACGAGGTGGAGGAGCTGTTCTCATGGGTGTACTCCATTTCCCAGGAAGCCCCGTTCCATGTGGGCACCGTCGAGGCGCCCCACTACCGAAGGTACTGGATTCAGCGCAAGCTCCGTGAGGGGATGTCGCCGGATGAGATCCAGAAACTGGGTATGAGAATGGGTTTCGGAATCCGGGATGGAAATGGGGTCATCTTCGTCTCTCACAAGGGGGAGGTCTATCCGGCAGGATTTCTCCCCTACCCACTTCTCGGGAACCTGAGAACGCAGCCTCTCTCTGACATCTACCGTAACTCGCCCTTGTTGCTGGAACTGCGGGATATGGACCGGTTGAAGGGAAAATGCGGGCGGTGCGAATTCCGATGGGTCTGCGGGGGATCTCGAGCCCGGGCCTACGGGCTCACGGCGGACCCGATGGAGTCCGATCCCTTCTGCGCCTACGAACCCCCTTCTTGAGGTTGTACGTCAGGTCTTCTTCATCACACAGCAGCTCTTCGCCTCAGTCTGCCAGGTCGTGTAGTCCCGCCACCCAGAGTCGCAACTATCGGGTCCCCTTGAACACGTCATGCGACCCAATATTTTTCTAATTTTTTTCTTGACAGCGCCCCGATGATAGGATAGATAGGAGCCAATAGACCAATTCGATCCTTTTACTCCTTTAAAGGCCACCTCTGATGAAGCTGAGTCGCGAAAGCGAATACGGGATCCAGGGGCTGATCCACCTGGCCCAGCAGCCGTCAGGCACGGTGATGCAGCTCGCCGCGATCGCCGAGGCCCAGGGCCTTCCGCAGAGCTTCCTCGCCAAGATCTTCCAGAAGTTCACGCAGTACGGCCTGCTCCGTTCGTTCCGCGGCGCCACCCGCGGCTACACCCTGGGCAGACCAGCAGCGGAGATTACCCTGAAGGAGGTGCTCGAGGCCATCGAGGGCCCGGGCATCTTCGAGCGCTGCATCTTCTGGAGTCACCGCTGCGCCGAGGACAATCCCTGTGTCCTCCACGAAGGCTGGAAGCAGATCAAGCC
>Ga0209002_10000907_pt1 | contig 23886 bp, 27 predicted proteins | sample Rifsed16ft2_FD_184010 | JGI IMG/M metagenome (GOLD analysis project Ga0209002, IMG submission 184010) | Soil microbial communities from Rifle, Colorado, USA - sediment 16ft 2 (version 2) | ecosystem: Environmental > Terrestrial > Deep subsurface > Rock core/Sediment | place: Rifle, Colorado... | reverse complement strand
CTAATTGACGAGGTTGGCTATGCCAGCCGCGACTTGCTCTCGATTGCCCAACTGACCGCCTCGCTGCACGTTGACGGTCACCGCGCCGATCTGGTGATCCTCAAAGCCGCGCGCGCCCAGGCTGCCTTCGACGGGCGTACGGCGATCAACGGACGTGACATTGCCCTGGCAGCCGAACTGGCGCTGCCGCACCGCATCCGCCGCGGGCCGTTCCATCAGGAAGAAATCAGCATGGAGGAACTGCAGGACCGCATCGAGGGTCTGCAGGGCGCCAGCTCCACCGCCGGTCAGCGCAGCGAAGAGCCGGTGGATGTGGAAGATGAGCAAGCGCGCCAAAAAAAAGCATAACTGAGGGCGCGACCACCGAGGAAACGCTCCCTCAGGGAACTCCCAACCCCGGGCAACAAGACGACGTCTTCGACCAGAAGAATGCCAACTGGTGGGACGGCGGTGAACGCGTGCGAGTCGGTCAGCAGTTCGAGCCGCGCCGGCTGGACACGCCGCTGGACAAGATGATGCGGCGCTTCCCTGGACGGCGCTCGCGCACACATACCGAACGCAAGCGCGGACGCTACATTCAGGCGCGCCAGTCGCCGGGCAAGGTTGACGATCTGGCCTTTGACGCCACCCTGCGGGCCGCCGCGCCGTTCCAGCGTCAGCGCGCCGAGGACCTCAAGCGGGTGGCATTTTCGGTGCGCCCTGGCGACTATATGCGCAAAATCCGCGTGCGGCGGGCTGCCAACCTGATCCTGTTCCTGGTGGATGCCTCCTGGTCGATGGCGGTGGCGGAACGCATGCAGGCGACCAAGGGGGCCATCCTGTCGCTGCTGACGGACGCCTATCAGCGCCGCGACCGGGTGGGGTTGATTGTATTCCAAAAAGACCGCGCCACTCTGGTGCTGCCGCCTACCAATTCGGTGGTGCTGGCTAACCGGGCGTTGGTGGATATTCCGGTCGGCGGCAAGACGCCGCTCTCGGCCGGCTTGAAGTTGAGTTATGAGATCTTGCGCCGCGAGAAATTATTGCACCCGGATGTCATGCCGCTGCTGATTGTGCTCACCGACGGCGCCGGCAATGTGTCTATGGGGAAAATGCCGCCCAATGAGGAGGCCTATTTGTTCGCCTCGCAGATCGCGGAAGACAGAGTGCACAGCGTGGTGATCAATATGGAGCATGTGGCCTTTGACCAGGGATTGGCGCAAGCCCTGGCGGATAACCTGGAAGCGCCTTGCTATTCCTTGACCGAGCTAAAAGCCGAAAACCTGTATTATGCCGTACGGCAGGAAATGTCACAGCCCAAGACCGGTAATGACGAGCCTCGGTTAAAGTAGCTGCGAGCATTGCTCGCCACAATCCATGAAGATATACTTTCAAACTGCGCCCTCTGTCAGGAGACCGGCAGAATCATTTTGTTCGTTACGATCGTCAACCGTAGGACCGGCACTAATGTCATCCTCAGCGCGGTCTGCCACTTCGGGCATCCCATTCACAAACCACTTTCCCCAGCGGGATGAATCATAAGCATAATATTCAGCCGGGATAAAGCGGGCATTGGTCAGGTGGTGGTCCTCAACCACCTGTTTAAATCGTTCTGAAACCAGGAATGGCACCGGGGCATTCCTTGGAATGAATACATCTTTGCCGTTCCAGGATCCGGGCTCGAGAATGACGCGTTCCTGTCTTCGTTCCGCCCGGGCGGTACGGCAGTGGGTGCATTTGATGGTAGTTGGATTGCTGAACCTTAACCCTGAAGCTTTATCATCCTGGTTGGCGCCGCCCCACAGGACATTAACAACATGATACACCGGCGGCGCAGCCGGAAACTGGCCGTTTTTGAGTGCGCCCATGCGGATAATTTCAACCGGCTCAGAAAAAGAGCTGATCCCGGTTAAACCTTCCTGTTCGTAAATCTGCTTGAAGTTTTGCGATACCAACAGGGAAGACACTGGACCCCACATAAAATCGGCCCATTTTGACGGTCTGGCTTTGGAGAGCTTGACCTGATGCGGCGGCATCCAGCGCTTGCCGGTCACAGGACTACCGCACACGGGACATTTTTGACTGTTCCCTAGGGTCGGCGGGTCAAACGAGTTGGCGGTCGCCCATTGCGCACCTGAAGTGATACCATCTTCGGGTTGAAGAATGAAGAATTTGTCCATGTGATTTCCTCCCTAAGCTTCCGGATTCCAGTTCCTAATTGTTATATTATAAGATAAAAATAGTCAAATATGAATTGTCAAGAGCGACCTCAGGTCTGACGAGTTTGTCATGCTTCGAGATCGCTTCACTCGATCACAGAGGTTGAAAAACAGGGTGCGCTTAAGCGCACCCTCACTCATTTCAGCTTGTCACATCTATCCCGGCATGATATCATCATACCTTGACCGGAGGGACATGGATGATTTCTCGGGCTGACCGCCGCGCGCGCTTAAGAACCATTCTCATCATTATCATCGTTGCAACCCTGCCGTGCTATTGCCTGGGGTTCGTGGTTATGCAGGTAGGGCGCGAGTTGACCAAACCTACGGTTACCCCCACGATTACCGAGACCAGCACGCCGACGCGCGCCACCATGACGCCGACCGTCGCGACCACCGTTTTCATCCTGCCGACGGCTACCGAAACGCCAACACCCACCGTCACCTGGACGCCTACGCTGACCTTTACGCTGTTTATTCCGCCAACCCGCACGCCAACCATCACCCCGACCGAGACGCCCATCCCAACCGATACCCAGGTGGTGCCTGAACCTTAGGGGGATTAACAAGGACTTTTCTCAACAACTCCTATGGCAGAACTCAAAGAATTTCTAAAAAAAATATTGTCCCTGCCGGGGCTTTCCGCGTATGAAGAACCGGTTCGCGAGGTGATTGCCGAGGTCTGGCAGCCGCTGGTAGACGAAATCAGCGTCAGCCGCATTGGCAGCCTGCACGGTTTGAAACGCGGCGAAGGTCCCGATCCGCGCCGGCGCATCTTGCTCTCGGCGCATATGGACGGCATCGGTATGATGGTCACCGGCATTGAGGACGGGCTGCTGCGCTTCACTGAAATCGGCGGCATCGACGCCCGTATCCTGCCGGGAACGCTGGTGACGGTTCATGGGCGGCGAGAGCTGCCTGCCTACATCGTTCAACCGCCGGCCTGGCTGCTGCCGGACGACCAGGCTTCGGGCCGTACGGTGGACATGAAGTATTTGTTCGTCGATACCGGATTGCGCGCGGCCGAAGTGGCTGACCTGGTGCGCATCGGTGATTTGATTTCATTTGCTCAATCGCCCATCGATCTCACCAGCGATTGGGTGGCTGGTCACAGCCTGGATAACCGCGCCTCGGTAGCGGCGGTGACAGCCTGCTTGCAGGAACTGCAGCGCATCCGTCACAGTTGGGACGTGTGGGCAGTGGCCTCGGTGCAGGAAGAAGAAGTATTGGGCGGTGCTTACACCTCCCCATTCGAAATCCGGCCGGACCTGGCGGTGGCTATTGACGTCACCTTTGCACGCGGACCGGGCAGTCCGGCGGGTTACAACACCTTCCCCCTTGGCAAAGGTGCCACCATCGGTTGGGGGCCGAATATCCATCCAGCACTATATGAATCTTTCAAAACTCTGGCAGACAAACTGGATATGCCCTGGCATGACGATTTGATGCCGCGTATGTCTGGCACAGATGCCATGGCAATTCAGGTGGTAGCCGAAGGCATTCCATGTATGGTGTTGGGTATCCCGCTGCGTTACATGCATACAGCGGTGGAAGTAGTCTCCATGAAGGATATTACCCGTACCGGTCACCTGCTGGCGCAATTTATCGCCGAGCTAAACGTGGATACCATGAAAAATTTACGCTGGGATGACGAATCATGACCCCGAAAAAAGCAGCAACTTCCCAGTCCCCCAAGATCGGGAAAGCCCAAATTGCCCTTTTAGAGCGGTTGTCGAATGCTGTGGGGGTGTCCGGCGCGGAAGGCGAAGTGCGCAAGATCGTCATGGCCGAAATCAAAGACCTGGCCGACGACATCAAAGTGGATGCACTCGGCAACGTGCTGGCGATCAAACACGCGAGAACCGAACCGGCGCTGAAGGTTATGCTGGCAGCCCACATGGACGAAGTTGGCTTCATGCTGGTCGAAGGTGAAGACGGCCTGTATGAGTTTGAAACCGTAGGCGGCATCGATGCCCGCCAATTGCCTGGAAAACCAGTGCTGGTCGGCAAGGATCATCTGCCCGGCGTGATCGGCGCCAAGCCTATTCACCATACTACCGCTGACGAGCGCCGCAATGTTATTCCAGTCGACGTGCTGCGAATCGATGTCGGCAACGAAAATGGCAAAAAAATCCATCCCGGCGACCGGGCGACCTTTGCCACCCGCTTTCAACAAATCGGCCCCAGCCTGGTCGGTAAAGCGCTGGACAACCGCCTGGGCGTGACCACTTTGATCGAGTTGCTGCGGCATGCTCCGGCCCATATTGAATTGCAGGCGGCCTTCACCGTGCAGGAAGAGGTTGGGCTGCGCGGTGCGCGCGTGGCGGCCTATGCGCTCAACCCGCAGTTAGCCATTGCCCTCGACTCTACCCCGGCCGGCGACCTGCCCAGCTGGGATGGCGAGGAATCGCCACGTTATAATACCAAACTTGACGGCGGGCCGGCCATTTACGTGGCAGACAAGGGTACCCTTTCCGACCCGCGCTTAATTCAACATTTACTCCGGACGGCCGAAACCTACGGCATTCCCTGCCAGATGCGCCAGCCAGGCGGGGGCGGCACAGATGCCGGAGCCATTCACAAGGCACGCGCCGGCGTTCCAGTGGTGTCGGTATCCATTCCCGGCCGCTATGCCCACACGGCGGCGCTGATTGCCCGGTTGGACGACTGGCAGCACACTCTGGCGCTGATCTTTCACGCCTTGCAGGACCTCACACCAGCCATCCTCGACACGGACCGCTCATAACCCGCATCTTCGGAGAATTTATGAAATCATTGATTAAGAAACTTGTCGAAGCCGTAGGACCATCCGGCTATGAGGGAGCTGTTAGAGACCTGGTCAAAGCCGAAGTCGCCAAACTGGCCGATGACGTGCGGGTGGATGCATTGGGTAATTTGATTGTGCGCAAGGGCAAGCAGCGCTCGGATGGGCTGCGCATCATGCTCTCGGCGCATTTAGACGAGATCGGACTGATCGTCACCCACGTGGATGAAAACGGCTTTGTGCGTTTCACCAGCATCGGCGGGGTTTACCCGCGCACCCTGTTCGGCGGACGGGTGCAATTTCTCAACGGCGCCGCGGGCGTAATTGGCGGTGAGAAAGTTGACTCCGCTGACAAGGTGCACGCCCTGGACAAGTTGTTTATCGACGTTGGTGCAGCCAATAAGGCCGACTGCCCGGTTAAAGTGGGCGATTTGGCTATTTTTGAACGCCCCATGATCGACCTTGGTAAGCGGCTGGTGGCTAAATCGATGGACGACCGCGTCGCGGTAGCCGTGTTAATTGAAACTTTGCGCAAGCTGGAGAATTCACCTCACGAAATCTATTTTGTCTTTTCCACCCAGGAAGAGGTCGGAACGCGTGGTGCAACCACCGCTGCCTACGGCATCGACCCGGATCTTGGTCTGGCGGTGGACGTCACAGCCACCGGCGATACGCCCAAGGGCACTCGCATGGCGGTCAAGTTGGGCGGCGGGCCAGCCGTCAAGGTGCGCGATGCGGGCATGCTGTCTGACCCGCGTGTGGTGCGCTGGATGTCGGACACCGCGGAAACTGCCAAAATCCCCTACCAACTTGAGGTTCTCGAAGGCGGGACCACCGACGCCCGCCCGATTCAACTTACCCGTGCCGGCGTCCCGGTTGGCTGCCTTTCCATCCCCTGCCGCTATATCCACTCGCCGTCGGAAATGGTGGATTACAGCGATGTGCAGAACTCAGTCCGCCTTCTGGTAGCTCTGTTGAGTAATCCAATTCACCTTAAGTGAAAGAAAACCGTTCCGGACTTCCAGCAAAACCCCGACCCTTCCTTGCGACTCGATGGCTCACGCGCATGGCAGTCGCGGCTGTGCTGTTGCTGCTCGGCGGCTGTTCGGCCTGGTTGGGTCCCCTGCTCAATGGGGAAACGCCAACGGTGGAAACCTCAACCCCCACGATCGCTCCGGTGACCGGCGAAACCGGCCAGACGCCAACCAACACCCCCGAACAGGTTTCTCCCATTCAAGGTGCGGTGACCATAACAATCTGGCTGCCGCCGCAATTCAACCCGGAGGGTGGAACGCCCGCCGGCGACGTACTCATGGCCAGGCTGGATAGGTTTATGGAAGAAAATCCGGGCATACTGGTCGCGGTGCGCATTAAAGCTGCCAGCGGTCCTGGCGGCATGCTTGAATCGCTTACCGCTGCCAGCTCGGCAGCTCCTGGATCATTGCCGGCGGTGGCAGTGTTGAATCGCACGGACCTCGAAGCAGCAGCCTTGAAAGGGTTGGTGCTGCCGCTGGACGGAATAAGCAGCGTCACTCAAGATTCCGACTGGTATGCCTACGCTAAAGAGCTTGGCCGGGTGCAAAACAGCACCTTTGGCCTGCCGTTTGCCGGAGATGCGCTGCTGCTGGTGAATCGCATGGGCAATGGCGCTGAAACGCCGGCTCCTACCTGGTCGGATATTTTTGCCACCAATCAGGTGGTTATTTTCCCGGCCGATGACAGCCAGGCACTGGTCACACTAGCGCTGTACCGCTCGGCTGGCGGCCTGGTGCAAGATCTTCAAGGACGCCCGACACTGGACCCCGAATTTTTACAGCAGGTGCTGCAAAATTATAAAGACGGCATTGGCCAGGGTGCTTATCCCAGCTGGTTGACCCAATTACAAACCCCGGCGCAGGGGTGGCAGGCGTTCAGCGAGGCACGCGGCGACTGGGTGGTCACCTGGAGTTCGAACTACCTGGCTGACCTGCCGCCGGACGCCAGTGCCGTCATTTTGCCTTCACTTGGCAGCGACCCCTTTACACTGGCTACCGGTTGGTCCTGGACATTGACGGATACCGATCCGCTGCGCCGCGAGACCAGCGTAAAATTGATGGAGTTTTTATCCGACAGCGAATTCCTGGCCGATTTGACTCTGTCTGCCGGCTACCTGCCCACCCGCCCGACAGCTCTGGCAAGCTGGAGCAATGCCAGCCTGCAGCCCATTATGAGCCAGGTAGTTTTGGCTGCTGAAGTTCGACCGGCCAATGAACTGCTTGCCAGCCTGGGACCCGTGATGCGTGAAGCCGTTTTAGCCGTGTTCAACGGGCAGCAGGATCCGGCGCAGGCTGCCAAGGCAGCCGCTGAAAGGTTGGGAAATCCGTGAAACGGCTTTACCACAAGCTCAAGAATACGGATCCGGCCGGTAGAAATGTCATTTTATGCACCTTGCTGGTGCTGCTCGTTTTCGTGGCGGCTATTGCCATGAGCGAGCCGCTGCCGTCCATAGCGCGCGATTTATCAGCGGCGACGTTGGTTCCGACCCCGCTGCCGATTCGTCTCACCGTGACACCCTTGCCGAATGAAGCCGAAACCGCCGAGCTGACCCCTACCCGCACACCGATCCCGCCGGAGTTGCTGGAAAATGCGGATGCCACCGATGGCATCATCATCGGCACCGTGGTATTGGTGATCCTTGTTCTGGCCGGGACTATTGCCGGGATCAACGTCCGGCGCAAACAGCATCTGGACGAATAACGGCGGGTAGTCCTGACCCGACGGCCATGGCCCGCAACTACGCGGGGTGATGACGCGCACCGAGGGGGTGACGCAATGCATCCCCCGCACGGACGAAACCTTCATGAATTCGCTCCATGCGCATTGACTCGCGATTCTAATAGGGGTAATATTATCTTAATAATCATAATAACGAACCCTGTGAATAACGAGCGGGGAATGGATCAGCAAGTAACGGAAAGGAAATGACATGGCAAAAGTATTCGAACTTCCGGCTCTGAAATATGCTTTCAACGCATTGGAGCCGGCAATTGATGCACGCACGATGGAAATTCACCACGACAAACACCACGCAGCCTATGTGACCAATTTGAACAAGGCTCTGGAATCGGCACCGGAATGGTATGACCACCCCGTTTGGGAGATCGTTGGCAAGATCAATGAAATTCCCGAAGGAATCCGCACAGCGGTACGCAATAATGGCGGCGGACACCTGAATCACACGCAGTTCTGGGATTGGTTGACCCCGGGCGGCTCGAAAATGCCCACGGGCGATGTTTCCAAAGTGATTGACTCGACTTTTGGCTCGTTTGACAATTTCGTTGAGAAGTTCAGCGCCGCTGGAATCGGTCGGTTTGGTTCAGGTTGGGCCTGGCTGGTGCTGGATGGCAGCAAAAAACTGGCTGTGTATTCGACTGCCAATCAGGATAACCCGTATATGGACGGGCACATCCCGCTGCTCGGGCTGGACGTGTGGGAACACGCCTATTACTTGAATTATCAAAACCGCCGCGCCGACTACATTAAGGCTTTCTGGTCGGTGGTCAACTGGGACGTGGTTGAATCCATCTATCAACGCGCAAAATAGCTCTCCTGGGATTGGGATTGGGTGAGATTGGGGCTGCCAGCGACAAACCGGCAGCCCCTAATCGTTTAATCAGCAGGAATGGTCATTGGAGCAGCAGATTAAGCGCACTGCAACCGAGACTCGTAAACCCGGGGTTAATCCTTAGAGAAATACAAGGATTTATTCACCATTCCTGTGTCATAATAATGAAGTTCCCATCCCCAGATCCTCGGTTGTAAATGAAATTAAACCCAATAGCTGTAATCGTACTATTGTGCGGCTTGTTATCGGTTGCAATGGGGATCTATGCATATCGACGCCGTAATATGCTCGGGGCGCTGCCCTTAGCAATAATCATGTTCTCTTTCGGGGTTTACAGTCTCGGCTACTGCCTGGAACTGACCACCACGACATTACCGTTGATGCTGTTTTGGAATAAAGTCCAATATTTTGGCATCGTCATCTTTCCAACAGCGTATCTTCTTTTCACGATCCAATACACCGGCTACAGCCAATGGTTGACCCGCCGCCGGGTGATATTGCTGTTTTTGTTGCCGGCAGCATTTCTTCTCGTCAAATTGTTTGATGATCAGCTGCGGCTGATCTATTTATCATCCGAGATCGACACCAGCGGTTTTATTCCCATGTTAAATTTTCAACGGGGACCGGTGTACCCGATTATTGTCACTTATCAACTGTTGGTTGTGACCGTCGGGAATGTTCTCTTGATCGAGAGAATGCGCTATGGCTCTGGTTTATATCGCAAGCAGACACGCCTATTACTGATTGCCTGCGGCATCGTATATATTACTTTCGGAATCTATTTGAGCGGCTGGGTTATCATCCCCGGTTTGAAATACATTGACTGGAATCCGCTGGCGTACACACTTTGGGGCAGCGCCATGGGATTGGCTATTTTTCGCTACCGGTTGTTTGATCTGGCTCCGAACGCCCGCGATGTATTGATCGAAATCCTGCATGACGGGGTCATCGTTTTGGATGCTCAACTCCGCATTGTAGATGCCAATCCTGAATCTGTCAGAATTTTTGGCTGGTCCAAACCGCCCATTGGAAAATTTTCCTCAGAGGTGCTTGGCGGTCTGATCAGTGGGTTGGAACTCAACCGCGCCGACAGTCCTTCAATCAGTGAAATTACGATCAACACCGATTCGAAAGAAAAATGTTACGAAGTAACCTGTTCGCAATTGAAAGATAAAACCAGGACCCATCTCGGTAATTTAATCGTTCTTCATGATATTTCCGAGCGAAAAGAAACTGAAAGGAAGCTGGAAGAATTAACCCTGGTGGATGAACTGACCGGGCTGACTAATCGCAGGGGATTTAAACTGCTTGCGACACAATTAATCAGTATGGCTAACCGGATGCAGGTCAATGCCACCATGTTTTTTATTGATGTGGATAATTTAAAAATGATCAATGACCAGTATGGGCATATTGAAGGCGACCGGGCGTTGGTGCAGATCGCCAAAATTTTAAAGACAACGTACCGCTCGGCAGACATCATCGCACGCATCAGCGGCGACGAATTTGTTATTTTAGCCCTGGACTCCACCGAGCACACCCGTGGGGCGATGATGGATCGTTTGTTGGAAAGAGAAACGCTTCAGATCCATCTCAGTCATCCGTACCGTTTGTCCTTCAGCGTTGGATACTCCCGCTATGAATGGGAGCAACCGCGATCGCTTGAATCTCTCTTTCAAGAAGCCGATCAGTCGATGTACGAGCGGAAGAAAGAGGCGAAAACTCTTTCGCTATAACATGCAATCAGCAGATCGTTTACTGAGTTGACGCGGCGAAATTGGATTCAGTCTTCTTCATAAGCGGCAGCTGCCATGGCCCGTTGGTAGCGGAAATCGATGCTGGCGGTTAAATGTGCGCCCAGTAGAATAATCACGCAGCTTACATAAATCCAAAACATGAGGGCCAGCACCGTGCCAAGTGAGCCGTATAAAATCTCATAGTTACCCAGACCCGAACTCAAATAGGCAGCAAATAAGCGCTTGGCCAGTTCCCAGGCGATGGCGGTCCACAATGCCCCGCCCAGTGAAGCCCGCCAACGGACTCTGGTATTCGGAATCCAGCGATAGGCTGCCATGAACATCAGGAAGCTAAACAGCGAAGGCAGAAGCAAACGTAATAGCGGCCAGACGGCCGAGTTTTCCAGTTGAATGCTGTTGAGAAACGGCGAGTCGATCAGTTTAATGATGTTGAGCAGCGCCGAGGATGCCAGCGATAGCGCAAGCAGCAAAATCAGCATGCCGATCATCGCCAAACCGAGCAGGCGCGTGCGGATGACATCGCGCGGTTTAATGCCAAGCCAGGCGCGGTTAATATTGCGCACCAGCGTGTCAAAAAAACCGGATGCCGACCAGACGGCGCCGACCAGACCGATCAATCCGATGGTACCGCGGCGGTCGAGAATTTCCTGGATATTCAATTCAATCAGCACCCGCGAATTTGGCAGGATCTGTGAGATGAAATCCAGCGTAACCGTGTAGGCGTCGCCGCTTTTCAAAACATAACCGACCACGGAGATGAGCACCAGCAGCAGCGGAAACAGCGAAAAGAGCGCATAATACGCCAGGCTGGCAGCCGCTTCTGCGCCGCGCGCCAGAGCGAAGTTCTTGGCGGTGACCCGCACCACGTCTAATGAGCCGCGGCTCCAGCGGTTGGCCACCTGATAATAAGGCAGCAATCTTTGTTTAAGCGTAGGTTTTTCGTCGCTGCTCAATCGTGGGGTTTCCTGAGATATGCGATTCTCTGTCATAGAGGAGTGTCAGCTTCCTGGACCATTCCAGCCATAACGCTCAAAGTCGACGTGTCCGTCGGGGTCAAACTCGACGCCTTCCTCGCTCAGGAGTTTCTCTTGCATGGCGCGCCCAAAGCTTGGCAAGCTTATTTTACCCTGTGAATTGATGACCCGCTGCCAGGGAACATCGTTACCCTGGGGCAGGGCTGCCAGAGCATATCCTACCATGCGTGCAGTGATTCCACCGCCAGCGATGCGTGCGATTTGACCATAACTGGCGACCAGCCCGCTGGGGATTTGGCGCACGATGGTGTAAACCACCTGCTGGTAGGTAGGATCCTTTTCCGGCTGAAAATCCATGCGAACCTCCCCTATGTCCGCCGCGCGCGGATTACCAGAAACCACGGATTATGCATCAGCTTATCATACAACTCGGGGTGAGTGGCTTGCATAGCCCAGACGGGTTGAGGCTCGAGCACCTGTTCAATCACGAATCCTGCTGTAATCACACCATGAAGCATGGTAGAGAGCGAGCGGTGATAATAGCTCACCTTGCCTGTATCCCATTCATCCTCGATGTAGGCTGTGGCAAAATAATCCGGCAGGTTGAATAATTTAACGTCCATAATGGGATGGTGGGTCGAAAACACCAGGTGTCCGCCCGGCTTGAGCACGCGCTGAAATTCCAGAAGGGTAGGCGTCCAGTCTGCCAGATAATGGAGTACCAGCGGAGCCGCAACCAGGTCGAACTCGGCGTCGGCGGCGAAAGTTAACGGCTGGGCAAGATCGGCGTTGATCACTCGCGCTCGTTCGCCTAAACGAGCTCGGGCGGCAGCCGTCATTTTTCCACTGATATCGACGCATACCACTCTGGCAGCACCGTTTTCCAGAAAATGCTGCCCATACCAACCTGAGCCGCAGCCGGCGTCTAAAATGGTTGATCCCGTCAAAGGCGGAAGTACGGAAAGCATCGCGGGACGTTCATACAACGCATTATGGGGGTGTGTATCGACCCGGGCGTTATAGGCATCCGCCATTGCATCGTATTCAGCTGCGGGGTTGTTGGCGGGGAGCTTTTCGTTCAAGGTTTGACCTGTACTTGGGTTTGTGATGGTTGGATTATAACATTCGGGGGTTTCTACCCTGGTGGGGTACAATCTGGTATCTCATCGCTTAAGAAAATCCGTTGACCGAGGGAACCATGTTGAATCGGGTACTGTTGTTCATGATTGGACTGCTGTTGGCTGGTTGTTCGGTTCTTCCGATTGCCACAGCCACCCAACCCGCCGCGACCGCCACGCTCACACCAGCCCCTAGCGCCACCGCAACGATTTCCCCCACGGTAACACCTACTTTTGAGCCAACCGCCACGGAAGTAATTCTGCCCGAACCCGGTGTTTGCTCACCTTTAGCCGGCTACACGCTGACGGATTTGGCTTCGTTAGTCGTCAATTCGTACCACCCCCCGCGTCTGGGCAGCGACGATCCGCACCAGGGCGTGGACTTTGGGATTCTGGATCCTGTTCAGGGATATGCTCTGGAGGGAAACCCGGTGCAGGTAGTGCTGGCTGGCAAGGTGGTCGGCGTCACCGTTGACCGATTCCCCTACGGAAATATGCTCATGATCGAAACAGCGCTGGATGAAACTGCTCCAGCCTTTACGCCGCAACTGCTGCTGCCTACCCCGCTGCCGCAGAGACTGCCGCGGGGCGCACTCACCTGCCCGGAACTGAATATCGCACCGGCTGCGGCGGATGCTCCGCGATCGCTGTATATCCTCTATGGGCATATGCTCAACCCGCCAACCGCGGCACTCGGAGACTCGGTTGGCTGCGGACAGGAGATTGGGGCAATCGGCCAGAGCGGCAATGCGTTGAATCCGCACGTACACGTCGAAGTGCGCGTCGGTCCGGCCAACCAGACTTTCACCTCCATGGCGCATTATGATCCCTCAGCGGGTTATGAGGAGATGGCGGCTTACTGTCTGTGGCGGGTCAGCGGCGTTTACCAGACCATCGATCCGGGCTGTCTTTGGGGAGCCTGCACTACTCCGTAACCAGATTCTCAGGGATGGGTGGAATGACCTCTGGAGGCTACGGATGAATGCGACTTACGAAGCTCCAGCGCGGGAACGAATATTGGCTTCAGCCAGAGCAACCCCCGCCAGAACTCCTGTTAAAAAAAGTACCTTGCCCGGGCGGGTACGGGCAAGGTGATTGAGGTTATTGTGTGGGACTGATTTGTTCCCGCCGCGTCCATCCGAAAATTTAAGTTAATTGATATTGAAGCTTCCCGAGCCCAAATCGTCACAGATGATGATCAGTTTGTGCACAGCCTGATCAAAACCCGCGGTTTCCCAGGTTCCTTCCTTGAAGTTGTCGAAAACCCGTACGGCTTGCAGACGGGAGGGAACATTGACACTGCCCGAACCAGAGTTGCGGATGTCAAGTTGAACAGCCGCTTCAGTCGGGATGTGGATGTTGATGCTGCCGCTGCCGCCATTGAGGCGTACAGTCAAATCGCCATCCGCCGGGAATGTCAGGTTCATGCTGCCAGAACCGCCATTGATGTTGGCGTTGTAATGCTGGGTGGAGGGCGGCAGTTCCAATGTCAGGCTGCCGGAACCTTGATCGAGGCTGAAACTGGTCAGACGCAGTTCGCCTAACTCGAGGTTGGCTGAACCTGAGCCGCCATCAATCGTCAGATCGATCGGTAAATTGGGCGTTAAGGCAATGTCCCAGCGGGCATTCGAATCCCATGGGATGCTAAAGCCGGAAGTGCCGGTTTGCGCCAGGCGGATGCGGCGGGTGGGATTACCCGATTCACTGTAATTCAAGGCGCCGTAATAATCAATTTCGCCGCTGAGCAGGCTGGTTTTATCGGTTAGTGCGGTCATGGCGACCGGCTGGGAAGCAAAATTCAAGGTGATATCGGCCGACGTGGCGGTCCCGATCTCTGAAGCCAGCGTTTGGGTTTTCAGCGTGCCGCTGGTCGCCAGGCCCAACGAGGGTCCAACTACGAGTAAAACCACCACCGCGGCAACCGCCAGCAGACCAACAATTGCGCCGCCGGCAGTTGAGCGCCGGCCGATTAAAATGTCCAGCCCAATAACAATCAGGATCAACGGCCACAGGGAAGCCAGCATACCCCAATTTATATTGGGGATGACGCCCATGGCACCCAGCAGCCAGACGACCCCAATCCCGATCAAAACAATTGGCCAAAACAACGAACGATAAGACCGGTTTTCCATAGTTACATCCTTTCGAAGATCAAAAAATTTTTTAACCAGTTCGGTTCGTTATCAAGCCGCAGGTTCGAGCGGAACGACCAACCAGAGGATCAAATAGAGGAGCAATCCCTGCCCAGCCATGATGAATAACAATACAAAAATCAGGCGGACAACGGTGGGATCGAGAGTAAAGTATTTTGCTAAGCCGGCGCATACACCGCCAAGCATGCTATCGGTACGACTGCGAAATAAACGTTTAGGTTCCATGGTTACATCTCCTTGCGTTTATATACGCCCATGCGATAAATTAGTTGCAGGCATACTGCCGCCAAACGGTTTTTTGCACAGGGTCAGCTTACGGACGCCGCGGGCTTGCAACGCACTGCCGCCTTGCATGATCGTCAGCAGGACTTCCTTTTCGTCAGTCACCAGGCTGCCGGCGATGAAATCGACGCCCAGGTCGAATAAAACCGGCGAGAGAGGCACGCTGGGACCTAAAACCACCACCTGCGCCTGCGGGGGGCACAGAGCCAACAGGTCATCCATGGTGTGGTTAAGAATGGTCATGCCGGTGATCGCAACAAGATCGGCTGCCGGGATCAAATCTGGAGCGGCTTCGGCCGGGTAATCGCCGGGTCGCGGGCGTTTTTCCAACACCGCCAGACTGCCGACGCGCTGCTGCAGCCATTCCGCCTGCGGAAAATGACCTACCATGACCACTTTTTTTCCACCTCCCAGGTGCGCCAGCAGATCGAAGGCATTGAGGTCGATTATGCGATCTTCAGGAACTTCCAGGGTGGAGGCATAAGCCGCCAACCCGATACTGGCTTCCAGCAGGTTGCCGGCATTCATTCCCTGCGCCAATTCCTGAACAGACTTCCGGTGCAATTGACCGGCACCTGGCAGCGTATGGATGACGCCGTCACTGCCAAAACCCAGGCTGGCAGCCAATCCGCAGCCGCGGCTGGTAACCGCGGTCCATCTTACGCCAGCAACCACATCCCGCACAGGGATGGGTGTTAGCGGCAAACTTGCAAGAAGGCTATCGATCACGCCCATCGGATTGCTCCCTGGAATTAATTTGCGCTGGATGGTGCAGCCATTATAAGCCTTGGGGCTGTCCTTCGTATCCAGCTGCAAGGTCAGGCTCAATAGAATAGGGCTATTCGGTGCTTGCTATTAAAATTAATACTATAATTTCTATCTATAAACCAGATTAATCTGGCGGAGGAAATTGAATGGCAAAAAAGCAATTGGGGTTTGTGGAAATGGAATGGGTTTGCCCACGCTGCGGCAGCAAAAACCCGGGTCCTCAAAAAACTTGCACCAACTGTGGTGGTCCACAACCACAAGATGTTAAATTTCAACAACGGGAAGGGCAGCAGCTCATCAAAGGTGATGAAGCCGAAAAAATTGCCGGGGCTGCTCCGGATGTGCACTGTTCTTTTTGCGGCACACGAAACAAAGCCGATGCGTTGGTCTGCATTCAGTGCGGGGCCGATCTTAAAGGGGCCACAAAACGCGAAGCGGGTGAGGTGGTGGGGGCTTTCAGTTCGGCGCCAGTTCCCGACCGTCCTTGCCCAACCTGCGGGCAGCTTAATCCGGCTGGCGCGCTGACCTGTAAAAATTGCGGGGCTTCCCTGGCTGCCCCGGCGGCTGTCCCCCAGTCACCGGCAGTCCCTTCAACCCGGAAGCCGGTCAAACTAAGCCCGGTCATGATTGTGGTTGGCATTGTTGGCTTGATCGGGTTGATCATTTTATGCGTAGTGTTGGCAGGCAATATGGGGCGCACCGAAACCGTATCCGGAGCTGTACAAAGCACCTCCTGGATGACTCAACTGGTGGTGGAGGAGTTCCAACCCGTCACTCTGCAGGGCTGGGCGAATGAAATTCCTGGCGGGGCTGCCGTGGGCGCCTGTGAATACCGCTATGCTTACACCTCAGCGGAGCCGCAGGCCGTTTCCACTGAGGTTTGCGGCACTCCTTACACAGTTGACCAGGGCACCGGTTTTGGCGAAGTGGTGCAGGATTGTATGTACGAGACCTATGCCGAGTTCTGCGAGTATCAGGTGGAACAATGGGTGGCGGTTGACCGGGTTTCGCTGCAGGGCAGCGATCTTTTCCCACAGGTACCCCGGACCTCACTTGCCAGCAGCCAACGGACTGGCGACCCCAACGCGGAATACACCATCCTGTTCAGCACCGATCAGGGAATCCTCGAGTTTCGCACCGACGATCTCAGCCTTTACCAGCAGGCACAAATTGGCAGCCGCTGGACGCTTGAGATTAATAGCTCTGGCGCTATTGTCAGCGCTCAACCAGAATCGTAAAGGAGCTGAAAAATGGAAAGTTTGGTAGGACCTATTATAGGAGTTGCCTGCATTGCGCTTTTTGCATTGGTTTTTACCGTCGTTGGCATCGTGTTGATTGTGCGCAGCCAGCAAGACAAGACTAAGTTGAAGCAGTCGTTGAATTGGCCATCCGTAGACGGGACGGTAATCGAATCACGGGTGATGACCACCAGTGACGAAGAAGGCAGCAACCTGTACCGCCCTTACATCAAGTATGAATATGTGGCTGGCGGTACGAAGCAAACCAACGACAAATTTTCCGTGGGGATGGTGTATTCCACCAGCAATATTAAAAAATCCGAGGAAACGGTGGCCCGTTACCCGGTAGGCCGTGCGGTGAAGGTATATGTCAATCCAGCCAACCCGACCGAGTCTGCGCTTGAACAAAAGGGATCCACGGCCGCTACCCTGGTGATCGGGATTGTGCTGGTGGTCATTGGCGTGTGCGCGGGCATCCCCACGCTGATTGGTATGCTGGTCAGTATTTTCAACATTACCTCAACCACCAGTTTCTAACATCCCGGGTCGTCTGGATCTGCCGAGGGGAGAATACCGCGCGCCTAAAAATGAGGGGAGGCATGCAGGATCATGGCTGCCATTCTGGTTTCTGGCCTGATCAATATTGAAACAACGCTGCGCATAGCCGAATTTCCACTGGCCTATAATCCGGTCAATTATCCATTCAACGGCGTTCAAACCAGTGTCTCAGGGGTCGGTTATAACCTTTCCAAGGCGTTAACGTCCCTTGGCGATCAGGTGGAATTTTTATCCCTTATTGGCAGCGATGAATTTGCCGCCGAGGTGGTGCGAAAAACGTTGAATCAGGATGGAGTCTCCGACCATTTTGTGCTATCGCAGGTCGACCACACAGCCCAATCAGTGATCATCTACACTGCCAACGGTCAGCGTCAGATTCATGTGGATCTAAAAGATATTCAGGAAAAAACCTATCCACTTGAGCTTTTCGCTAAGGCGGCACACAACTGCGATGTGCTGGCGTTGTGCAACATCAACTTTTCGCGGGCCTTGTTGGCGCCAGCGCGTTCAGCCGGAAAATTGGTCGCCAGCGATGTGCACACCATCGACTCGCTGGACGACGCCTATAATCAGGATTTCATGAAGGCGGCAGACATTCTGTTCATGTCACACGAGCGATTGCCGCTGCCGCCGGAGGAGTGGGCTCGCGCTGTTCAATCCAGGTTCCACACCCCAATTATCGTCATCGGCCTGGGTGAAGCAGGCTGCCTGCTGGCTGTGAAAAGCGATGGTTATGTTGGACGCATCCCGGCAGTCCAGACCCGCCCGGTGCTCAATACCATTGGGGCTGGAGATGCGCTATTCTCAGTCTTTTTACACGAATATGCTGCCCACCGCGACCCGTATCAGGCGCTCAGAGCGGCAGTGGTTTTTGCCTCCTATAAGATTGGTGCCGTCTCTGCCGCCGATGGATTCTTAACCGCGGGGGAGTTGGAGAATTGGTGCCGCAGGGTTTACGAAGATTAATTAGCGTTTGTTACCCTTCAACCTAAGCGGCGAAAGACGCATCATCAATCCATTTGGCAGCTTGACCCACTCCCCCGTTGTGACTACAATTGCCCGATGACCAACACGACCAAAACTGATCTAGCCGGGCTGGAACGCGAGACCGAGCGGGAAGCCACCATGGGGGTGGGCAAGTTTTTCCGCCTGTTAAGGCTGCGCCTGTTGACCCAGGGGGTCAAGGCTACCCTGTTGTGGATGGTCAATGTCTTCAACCGCAAGGTCATCGACCGCCCGATCCGCAGCCAATGTCAGGTGACGGAGCAGTTGTTCGTCGGGCCGCAATTCAAGCAGCGCGGGTGGCGTCAGCTGCAATCCTGGGGGATAACCGGCGTGGTGAACCTGCGGCGCGAATTTGACGATCTGTCGCTGGGGGTGGCAATCCCGCACTACCTGCATTTACCTACCACCGACGACGATCCGCCCGCCATGGCCGACCTTGAAAAAGGCGTGGCATTCATCACGCGCGAGATCGCGGATGGCGGCAAGGTGTATATTCACTGCGGCGCTGGGGTGGGTCGGGCGCCAACCATGGCTGCGGCCTACCTTGTATCGCAAGGCGAGACCCCCATGCAAGCCTTCGGGCGTATCCAGGCAGTGCGCAGCTTCATCCGCCCTACCCGCGTTCAACGTGAGCAGTTGCAGCAATATTTCGAAAAGATGAATCAGGCGGGGCGTGTTTAACCGCGTTCAGAAGGTGCTAAAAACACCCTATGGTACATCACCAGACTGCCAGCCACCGCCAGGTTATAGGACGGGTAATGGATGCTTTCCAGACCGATAACGGCATTGCACTGTTGCAGCACGTTGTCTGGCAGCCCCGCGGTCTCTGAGCCCAGCAGGTAAACAGCGCGTTCCGGATGGGAAAAGCTCGAAAGCGGCTGACCGCCTATTTCGATGCCGATTAACATGGCACCCACGGGGCGGTTTGCCAGGAATTCTTCAAAGGTTGGGAAATTGCGCAGCGGGATTTCATAGGCAGCATGTTGGGTGTCACTGGTTTGCTGGCGATAAGGCCGCCCGATGGTAAAAATGCCAGCTGCACCCAGCTGGTAGGCGCTGCGCCACAAAGTGCCAATATTATCGCCGCTGCGCGGGTGAAACACGCCAATCTCAAAGTAGCCCATGATCGCGCTCATTAATCGGGGGATGGATTTGCCTGATTATAGCCGGAAGCCGTCAATGGCTGCTGTGGTTGAAACTCAAAGAAAAATTGATTATTATATAGGTAAACAATACCCTTCGCCAAGTGCTCATTAATTGTAGCGAATTATCGGTATCCGCGGGAAAAGCAGTCAATGGAGGTGACCATGCTGCCAAAAGAAGCTGTTGAAGTCGATCTGGAAGCCAAAACCATTTCACTCGAATTTCTCGATCAAGTTTTTCGGCCAACGGGCGTCCAATCGGTTGGTGTGCGCCTATGGGACGGCACGTCATGGCCTGACTCTAACCCAAGACCCGCGACACTGGTTTTGCATCACCCGAGTGCGCTGCGTTCGATGTTTTCCGCCGGGACCGAACTGGCGCTGGCTGAAGCTTACTTGTTTAACCAATTTGATATCGAAGGCGATGCTATTGCCGTTTTTGACCTGGCAGATGCATTGATGAAAGCCACCAATGGTTGGGGAACAAAATTGAGCGCCGCCGCAAAACTCCTGCGGCTGCCAAAACAGGACCTGGAACGTGGAAACGGACGGCAAGCTGCTCAATTGAGTGGCAAAGTGCATTCGCTTGACCGCGACCGGAAGGCAGTGACCTACCACTACGACGTTTCAAACGACTTTTACCAGTTGTTTCTGGATTCACGCATGGTGTATTCCTGCGCCTACTTCACCTCACCTGATATGAGCCTGGACGACGCGCAAACCGCTAAACTGGAGCATATTTGCCGCAAGCTGCGGCTGCAGCCAGGTCAACGACTGCTCGACGTGGGCTGCGGCTGGGGCGGATTGGCGATGTACGCCGCGCAGCAATACGGTGTAGAGGTAGTGGGAATCACCCTCAGCCAGCCGCAAGCCGAGCTGGCCAACCAGCGGATACATGCCGCTGGTATGGAATCCCGCTGCCAGGTGGTGGTGTGCGATTACCGCGAGCTGGATGATTCGCGACCCTATGACGCACTTGTCAGCATTGGCATGTTCGAACATGTCGGCGCGGCGCTGCTGCCGGTTTACTTCAAAAAAGCAGTCGCGCTGCTCAAACCCGGCGGAGTATTTCTCAATCACGGCATTGCCCGCCGCCTGAATGATGGGCCGGAAAAACGCGGGTCCTTCAGCGATGCCTATGTTTTCCCGGACGGCGAGCTCGAGCCTGTTTCCGAATCGCTGCGCGCCGCAGAGGAAGCCGGACTGGAAGTGCGGGATGTGGAATCGCTGCGCGAGCACTACGCCCGGACACTACGGCATTGGGTCAGCCGCCTGGAGGGCAATTACCAGCAGGCACTGAAATTTGTGGACGAGGTGACCTACCGGGTCTGGCGCCTGTACATGGCCGGATCGTCGCACGGCTTTCACAGCGGACGATTAAACGTGTATCAATCCCTGCTGGTCAAGCCGACCGTGGACGGCCCGAGCGGTTTACCGCCTACCCGGGCGGATTGGTACCGCTAGCACCGGGAACACAGATGCAACAAACCTAACCAATAGTGGGTGCGCGCCGCTACAAAACTGGGCCGCGGTCGACCTTTTCGACCACGATGGTCAAATTGGCTGCCAGGGCAGCGATGGCGCCTACTGCAGCCCACACTGGTAAAAACAGTGCGCCGACCACGCCGACGGTCAACGGCAATTCGACCAATACCTCGTCTTTTTCATTTTTGATGATGATGCGGCGGACGTTGCCTTCGTGGATGATCTCTTTGATTTTCCCGACCAACTGTTCGCCATCTACGCGAAATTCTTCGTATTTAACTTTTTCTTCGGTCATTGTCTTTTCTCCTACATGATTTGGCGGTTGGCTGAGTCAAACGCCTGGATTTTGATTTGTTGAGCCGGGCTTTGCGGGTAATCACCGGCGAAGATCGACCAGATCATGATATCCGTCCATTGGCTTTCGCTGGTGGGGAAACGTTCCCGCAGGGTAGCCTCATGGATAAATCCCAGCTTGCGCGGCACGGCAGCGCTGCGGTGATTGAGCGGGTCGCAGTGAATTTCGATGCGACGCGCACCCATGATCTCAAAAGCGGTCTTCACCAACGCCGCGCTAACCTCGGTGGCATAGCCCTGATTAATCAGCTCTTGATCGATCCAATAGCCAATTTCAAACGCCTGGTCGCCGACCCGCTTATGCAAGCCAGTGCCGCCCACCACCCGGCTTTCCTCAGCATTAAAAATACCGTAAACGTAATCCCCATCCGAATCAAAGCGCGAGCGCCAATGGCGCATCCGTTCGATTTTGACCTGTAACTCTTCCGGTTCATTGCGGGCAAACGGCAGCCAGGGCAGTAAGTGGTCAACATTGGCTTGAACCGCATTTTTCAACAAAGGGGCGTCCTGCGGATTCCAACAGCGGAGGACCAAACGGGGTGTGACGATGCGGTAGGCTGGACCTGGGAAAGCGGATGGCATGAATTTTCCTTGCGGTTGGATTTGAATTAAACGTTACCCATAAGCATACAACGGAAGCGGGGGGTTTTCAACATTCCCTGTCCTAAATACGAAGATTTGGGAGGTGGGTTGCGTGTCTCCAAAACTGCTGGACGTATAATTAAGCCTGAACCATCCACTGGAGACCATTTTTGACGGTTATTGCCCAAAATACCATGCAGGCTATCCAAACCGCGGTGCAGGCGCGCCACGGACTGATCGATTCGCGCCATACGGCCGCGCTGCGCCTATTCAACGGCTATACGGAGGGCTGCCCGGGATTGGCAATCGATCTTTACGCGCGCACGCTGGTCATTTTTAATCAGGCCAGCCCGCCAACTGATTTGGAGACGTTGATTCTCCTGCTGCAGCATTGGCTGCTCGAGCAGCTGCCGTGGGTTCAGGCGGTGGTCGTCAAAACCCGCCATGCTGAGGATGCAGACAGCCGGCGCGGTATTTTGACCAACGGGCAGCAGCCGGATCGGGAAATCAGCGAGCACGGGGTACGCTACGCGCTGGATTTGATGCTTAATCAGGATGCCAGCTTTTACCTCGATACGCGCAACCTGCGGGAGTGGCTGCGGCGTCAGTTAAAAGGCAAGCAGGTGCTCAATACCTTCGCCTATACCGGCAGTCTGGGCGTGGCAGCACTGGCTGGCGGCGCTGCTCGGGTGGTTCAGCTGGATCTGAGCGCTAATTTTCTGGCATTGGCGCGCCAGACTTATACCCTCAATAGTTTTATCGCCCGCAGCCAGGATTTTCTGACTGGCGATTTTTTCCGGCGGGTGGCGCAGTTGAAGGATTCAGGCGTTTTATTCGACTGCGTAATTCTCGATCCGCCCTTCTTTTCGGTCACGCCGGCTGGACGGGTGGACCTGGCAGGCGAGAATGCCCGTCTGATCAACAAAGTGCGTCCATTGGTGGCGCATAACGGCTTGCTGGTGGCGGTCAATAATGCATTGTACGTCAGCGGCAGCGACTACCTGGATGCCTTGCGCGGTTTGGGCAGCGGCGGTTACCTGCAGCTGGAGGAAATTATCCCTGTGCCGCTGGACGTCACTGGCTACCCGGAAACCGTCCATGAGCCTAATTACCCGGCAGATCCAGCGCCGTTCAATCACCCTACGAAAATTGCGGTGCTGCGCGTTCTACGCAAAGATCAAGCGGGTATTCCAGCCCAAAAAGAGTAGGAGCGCAGTGACGCTGCGCCCCTACAAAAAACCTGAACTTAAGCCGCCGGTGTGTCGTTAACAAACTGAATGCGGTTGCCTTCCGGGTCGTAGAAGGTGCCATAAGTTACCGCGCCTGGGATCGTGATCACATCGTCACAGCGCACGCCTTTACTCCGCAGAGTTTCGGTCACCTGGTGGGCGTCTTTGACCAGCAGCGTGCAGGTGGCACCGCCTGACTTCGAAGGCGGAGTTCCTTCATCCCAGCGGTTGATGGCGATGTGCGTCGCACCTTCCACGCCGTATTCTTCCCAACCCATGTTCTCATCCGAAAAGGCAATCGGCCAGTCGAGCGTTTCGCGGTAAAACTTTTTCCCGGCTTCCCAATCGGTAACGTAGAAATAAACCACATTGACATTCTTGAATTCGGACATTTTTTCCTCCGGATTAATAGAACAATTGTTTTATAGGTAGTTGAATTATACAAAAACAGATAAGCAAATACAAGCCCCATTTTGGGGCTTGTATGAATAGCAACCAAGAAATTAAGGATTAAATTGGCGCCGGACTGACCGCATCCGCGGGCTGGCGGCCTTCCATCAGACGAATGATCACTACGCCGCCAATGATCAATAGACTGCCTAGGATTTGCGGTAAGGTAAACCGCTCTCCCAACAGCAAATAAGACTGTACCGCGGTCATGGCGGGTTCCATGGT
>Ga0209002_10000906_pt1 | contig 23887 bp, 23 predicted proteins | sample Rifsed16ft2_FD_184010 | JGI IMG/M metagenome (GOLD analysis project Ga0209002, IMG submission 184010) | Soil microbial communities from Rifle, Colorado, USA - sediment 16ft 2 (version 2) | ecosystem: Environmental > Terrestrial > Deep subsurface > Rock core/Sediment | place: Rifle, Colorado... | reverse complement strand
TTGTATTTGTTAAAGTAGGTTTCATAATCACCTAATCTTCAAAGCCACAGCCGCCATTAGCAGTTCCGCGGCTGTGACCCAGATCCGAGATAATAAACTAACCAGAACTGCGGTCGGTAGTGGCAACACAGGAGTCAATAAGAAGGCCAGGCTTGCCTCTCTGATCCCCAGGCCGCCTGGAGCCAGTAGCACCAAAAATCCAATCAGCCAGGCGGTCACAAAAGGTCCAATGATTCTAGGCATATCCATATAAGTTTGCTGTAATACGGAGTTGACCAAAAAAAAGAACGCCGTTCCAAAGAGCAGCCAACTGGACAGAAAGACCAGGAAGAGAGGGAAGAGTTTTTTGGGCGCTATTCTTACCGGAAAGTATTCCTTCTTCAGCAGCTTACAAATCAAAAAGAGAAGTTTTTCTGACCATCCCGGCCAGAGCAGAAGTACAAACATCAATGCCAGAATTCCAGCTTGAATTATCAAATTAGCCCCCTGCAACTTAGCACTGCCAGTGTGAGTCACCAAGGAGAGGAACAAAGCTGCTGAAACTGAAACTTGGGTCTCCAGAAGCAGGCTAGAGATGGTCTTTGCGCCGGCAATGTTCTCCTGGCCTGTCATGTAGACCCGGCCAAGGGAAAACCAAATGCCACCGGGTATGTATTTCCCTAGCTGGGACAAGGAAATAATTCTAAAGGCTTTCTTCAGTGATAGTTTCTCACCTAGATAAAACAGAATAACAGTCCATCCGAAACATGCCGTAAGAAACCCCATTCCGAAGAAGACAAAGGAAAGGATTAAAGAGAGAAAGTCAAAGGAAAAGGAGTTCCAAGAAATTTGATTCCAATGTGTTACCAATACCCTGACTAGAAATGCCAGGACTAAGCAACTGATCCCCAAGAAAACAAGTTTTTTAAGGGGAAGCTTACCAGAGAAGTTAGAATTCACTGTTTCGATACTTTGGTCCGGCCAATCAGTTTCTGATTAGGGAAATGGTTGCCAAATTAGTTCGAGACTATGGTCCGAAAGTTCGGTGTCGTAAGCAGCTCTACTTTCACAGGTTGAATGCCGAAGGTATTAGCCAGGTTTACTTTCGCGCCAGGACGCAGTTCCTTCGTCTAAAAAGAACTCCTAGTAATGGTAGATACAGAAGAACAGATTCTAGCATCCGGAAAACTGGTACATGCGAAGGTCTGTGGTACTTCTTAATTATTGTAAATCCGACAGCCTCTATGTGGTTGCAGAGAATCCCCATGTTTCTGAGACCTATGTGAGAGTAATCTCGCTTTAGAATTAGATTATGTTTAGACATAAGCTCGAATAGGTGAAGAGGAGCCGGAGTATAGATGGCTAATTCTCCCTTAGGCTTAAGCACTCGGAAACATTCTTGGAGCATCCCTTTCAGAACGTCATCGGGGAGGTGCTCAACCAGATCAGCACTGATAATCCGGTCTATAGTGTTTTCCTTTAGAGGGATCTGCTTGGCGTCTGCGACCAGAAAACTTACGTTGGAGATTGGTCCGAGCTCCTGCTGGCAGAAGCGAATAATTTCTAAAGAAAAATCAAGGCCAATGACCGCTTGAACCTGATCATAAGTCACCCTCACGAAGGTTCCAATTCCGCACCCTAGGTCCAGAACCACATCACCGGGGCGCACTCTGGCCAGGTCCAAAACGTTTCTGATGCGGTTACTCATAAAGCTGTGGCCTATCTTTCCAAGTTTGTAGGACAGATTTGAATAATACTCTCTGTCATAGTATTCTCGAGAGTCCGGTTTTAATCTCCTGTTTTCATCCGTCATAGATTAATCTCTCCTGGCTACACGGATATCGATATTGCGACTTAAGTACTCTCTTTCACTCCTTGAGGTTACATCGATTCTTCGACAAGATATACCGAGTGCCAAAGAAAGACCAGCAATAAGTCCTTCTGGTACGGTATTTTCATGCGCTGGCCGGTGAACCGGTGAAACTTGTTGTCTACCTTTTTTTGTAAGATGGGCCACTTTGAGATAAATCATCAAGATTTTCTCCACCGAAAAGTAAAGAATTTTTCACTCTCCAGAGATAATCGAAATGCTAGCTAAAGGTGAAATCTTAGGCTGTGAATTGACACTCCCTCATTCTTTCTAGACTAATCAACCTGTAGATGAGTTCATTCCGTATTCACAGAGCTGAGAGAGGCCTCTCTTTGAGTTACAAGCCTCTAAACCTCAATCCGGGGCAGAATCCATAGCCCTCTTCTCTCTAGACCGATTCGAGTCAATTTGTATAGGTAAACTAGCAGGGGTGGTACTAGCTTTATGACAGCTTACCTCCGATCTCTGTTCCAGCGCCTTTTCCAAGCTGGACCTCTTCCTCAAACCTTCTGGCGATGTCTGGCGATAGCCTTCCCTTTACCGCCACTCCAAGAACCGAATGAGGAAAACTTGAGATTCCAACAAAATCAACCTGGCACCAGCCAAAAGGCTTCAAGAGGGACTCAAACGCTTCCGGAGTGAATCTCCAATAGTCGGAGGGGGCTTTATGAATCGGGTAATTCATCACAGAGCTGGTGAATTTCGCTAATCAAGCCTAGAGTGTTTCCCACATGTACTAGAGCGTGGCCTGAGTAAACCAGATCAAAAGAGCCATCTTTAATAGGAAGGGGCCTTTCAATATCGGCAACGATGTCTGTTCCTGGTAATGGAACCAAGTCCGGGTTGACAAAATCCTCCAGAGGCATACGCCCGCTTCCGAGTTGGAGCTTGACCTCTTTTTCCTGTGTCATCCTCCGGACCACAATCTTATGCTTTCGCTGGGTATGGTTCATTCAAGATTCTGCATTCAAGAAGGCCACGGTATCCCAAATAATCCGTGCCAATTATTACGTTACCATATAACAACTTCGACTCAAACCGCTAATCCTGAGATTCTGTGACATATACTCTTTTCTGCAACACCTCATTTTAGGCTTAATCGAGTGTGTGTCAAGTAGTTTCTATTGCCAACCATACACACTCCTTTGACCCCGGCTCCTACTAGGAAGTCTCCCAAGTTAAAGGGCTTGCAAACTGAAACTGGGATTCCGGTGGGAAGCACAAGTGGAAATTACGAGGCGCAGGCGTTCATCTCAGATTTATGAGAAAAGGAGTCTTAGCTTCTTATTATTCTGTTATAAACATCTTGCAGTCTTTGTATTATAGTATCCCAACTAAAGTGTTGCGTGCAATAATCATATCCGGTTTCGCCCAATTTTTTAGCCAAGTTCTGGTCTTCGAGAATCCTAAGCAATGCCTGGGCCAGAAGTTCTGAATTCCTTTCGGGCACTAAAAGACCAGTTTTCCCATCGATTATTACATCTGTGATCCCCCCGACCGACGAAGCCACTACCGGTCTCTTGTAGTTTAATGCTTCAATCAGGACCACCCCTAAACCCTCGGTATCCCCCTTTGAATCTGTAATGGCTGGCAAAACAAAGACACTGCAATTCTGATAACGTTTTCGCAGTTCTTGCTCAGAGATTGCTCCAGAGAGAATCACCTTGTTTTGCAGACCCAGTGTTTTCACCTGTCTCTCTAGGGCTGGTCGTTCAGGACCTCCTCCTACTATGTATAGTTTACAATCAATCTTTTCAGCCAGAAGTTTATAGGCGTCTATTAAGTACTTAACTCCTTTCCTTTCAACTAGCCGACCCACAAACAGGATCTCGGGAGGGTGGGCTGGTGAAAATTCACCTTCCTGGATATCTAAGCCGGCACCAAAGGGAATTATTGTCACTGGTCGGCTTGAGAAACTTAGAAGTTCCTCTCTAGTGTGGGTAGAGATGCAGGTAACTAAGTCAGCCCTATTTATAGCCCATTTGACGAAGCTGGCCAGAAAGGGAAGGCTTTTTTTCACCCATCTCAATTCAACCCCGTAAAAACTCAAGATCAGCCGAGCCTTGGAAACTCTTTTCCCAATATAGCCAAAAATAGCGTGGGGGACTGGCCAGTGAACATGAATTACATCGAACTTTTCTTTACGACAGAGACAAGCAACCTTAAGCGTGCCAAAAATAAGATAAAAGAGAACCAGAAATTTATAAGACAGTGAACGGGTTACCCGGTCCGGAGCTGTCTCCTCGTGGGTTAATTTCTCCCATCTTTTGAAAAAGTATCGAAATCTCTGGACTGGTATGCCATAAATTATCTGATTCTTTAGCCCCTTATAAGAGGGCGCCAATATCGTTGTCTCAATCCCCTTTTCTTTCAGGCGTCGTATAGTCTCAATCAGCCAGGGAGTGATTATATCACCTTCAAAGCGGGGGTAGGCGGTGACGATATAAAGAACTCTCATTCAGGAGTCTTACTGCTCTGAATGGATTTTCTTAGGTCTTCCACCTTATCCGAGAGATTGGCAATGGCCTCAGCCAGAAAGCCAAGTATGAAAAGTAGAACCCCGGAGATGACCAGAAGTAGCACTAAATAGAGTAAGGGACGGAATCCCAGACCGAAACCGAAGCGCAAAACCAAAGCAACCACTCCGGCTAAAACACCTAAGAGAGTCAAGACTAGCCCCACCGTACCGAACAAAAGCATGGGTTTCTTCATAAAACTGATCTGGAATTTTACGCTCAAAAGATCCAGAAAACCAGTTAGAACCCGCCCCATTCCACTGTACTTAGAAGTACCGAATCTTCTGGGATAGAGACTTACCTTGATTTCGGAAACCCGGTAGCCCTGCTGGGCCGCCAAGACCACCAAATAACGATGCCAGTCTTCACGCAAGACGATGTTCTCGACTACCACTTTTCGAAAAGCCTTAATGGAGTTCAGGTCATGTACATCTATGCTGAAGAGTTTTCGGCAGATCCAATTATAAATGGCTGACACTAGCTGTTTCTGGTATTTACCTTGCTTCCAACCCGTGGCCAGATCGGCTCCCTTATCAATTTCACTCACTAAACGAGGAACGTCCCAGGGGTCAAACTGGAGGTCTGCGTCAAAAATGACATAAATCTCTGAGGAAGCCACCTGAAACCCAGATACCAGCGCCGAAGTTTTTCCTAAGTTACGGGGATAGGAGACCACCTTTACAAAAGGATACTTCTGACGAGCTTCTTCAGCTTTAAGCCGGGTTCTATCAGTAGACCCGTCGTCGATGAACACCACCTCTCCCCTATCTCCGGTTGTAGAAAAGACTTCTGCAAACCTCTCCGCCACCAGAGTTATGTTCTCTTCTTCGTTAAAGGCAGGCACTAAGACTGAGTAATGAATCCCGTGTTTTTCTTTCATTATTCTACTCAAAGATATCGGCACAGCAATTTAGTAAAGCAACTTGGTCAAATCAACCCTAAACCTAGATTTGGCTTCAAAACCAAAATGCCGTTACGTCTCTGGAGGCAGGCTAATCGACTTGGCTCCAGACATTCAACATATGGCTGTGTCCTTAGTGACCGCAGGGTATGATCTAAATGGATTCATGACCTTAAGAGCCTTAAGTCTCCTGGGCCAATTCTTCTGGATGTACTCTTCTCAGAGAGAAATGCTCCTTTTTCAAGTAATACAGTCCAATCAGAGTAACCGGCAGGGAATTCCCGGCCCATAATACGACTGAGATAGAAAAGGCGGTACTGTCAGGAATCTTAAAGAATCTCAAGGCCAAGATGCAGGCGAACTGGAAAGTCCCGATAAAGCCGGGAGAAGAAGGGAGGGAAATGCCGAAAGCCACAAAGATGAGCAAAATGAAAGAGGCGTAGATAGGCGGTCTGATGTCAAAAGCCAAAAAAATCAAGTAGTTGCAGAAGGCGGTAGCAAACCAAAGCAGAATGGAGATAAGGATCACCAGCCACAAGGTCTTAAAGTCTACCAAGATGGTAAGGCCGGTGGCAAATTTTTCAAAAAGTTCTTTGGCTTTATCGCGCCAGGATTTTTTCAAGAAGATGAAGGGTTTTTCCAGAACCACCAGAGTTGGTGCGGTTTTGGTCTTTAAAAAATACAAGATCAAAAGAATTCCGGCGATAAGCACCAATGTCAAATATCCGACTTTTCTGATCTCCGGCGGAGTTGGGAAAAAGACCAGGGTGAACCAGATCAATACCAGCAGGGCAATCAGGTCAAAGATCCTTTCCAATATGATTGTAGCAAAAGTAGCCGACTTGGATATTCTTTCCTTGGCTCCTAAGGAGTAGGCCCGAACTACCTCCCCTAAGCGAGCCGGCAGAAGGTTGATGGCCATAAAACCGATCATGGTGGATGAAAACAGGGACCCCAAGCCGATTTTCTTGATGTGGTCGGTCATAAATCTCCAGCGGTAGGCTCTCACCCACATACCGAAGATTATGAAAGCAGAGTAAGGTAGCACATACCAATAGTTAGCATGCTTTAGGGAGGTCCACATTTCTGCAAAATTGACATTATTTAGGGCCAGATACAAAAATATGGCGCTGACTATAATTCCGAAGGCAATGTTTCTCTTCATCTAGAGGCTTCTCGTTTTGAAACAGGGCTTGAACTAATTCTATTCACCCAATACTCCAAGGTATCTGCTAGGGTGGTCCGAATCGGAATCTGTGGCCTCCAGCCAGTCAGCCTTCGGGCTTTGCTGGAATCACCAACCAAGACTGGAATATCAGTGACTCTCATTTTGGAGAACCGGATTTTGAGTTTAATCTTTGAGGCGGTCAGCTGACAGAGAATACCTAAGATTTCTCTAAGCGAAAATACCTTACCGGAGGCCAGATTATATGCCTCACCTGGATTACCCTTCTGCATTAAGAGATAGTACCCTTCGACAATGTCGCGCACATCCGAAAAATCCCTTTTCACAGCCAAATTGCCAACCGTCAAGACAGGCTCTTGCATCCTCAATTGTATTTTGGCGACTTGAGAGACAAAATCTGGAATGACAAATCCCAGGGTCTGTCTAGGTCCAATGTGATTGAAAGCCCGAACCCTTATAGTCTCTAGTCCATAATTCAAAAAGTATTGGTAAGCCAACATATCACAGGCAGCCTTGCTGACCCCATAAGGGGAAACCGGGTTGAGAGGTTGAGTTTCCCTTAAGGGTAAGTTTTTGGGACCCACCTTACCGTACATTTCGCTCGACCCAGTTACTAACACTCTGGCTGCCAAGTTCAACTGGCGGACTGCTTCTAACAAGTTTAATGTGCCAAGAAAGTTGACACAGTAAACTCCTAAAGGATCGGAAAAGGACTGGCCCACTGAGCTGGTAGCAGCCAGGTGGTAGATCTGTTCTGGCTTTAGTTTTCTTAAAAGGTCCAGGATGTGTCTGAAATCAGTTAGGTCACAGCGAAGCAACCTTATTTGGTGTCGAAAGGATTCAAGGTTTTGAAAATTACCCGAATGATAAGTGCCCCAAACTTTCTGGTTACGGGACAAAAGATACTGCGCCAGGTGGGAACCGACAAAACCGGTGACGCCGGTAATCAGCACCGGCATTTCAACCCCGGTTAGTTTTCGTTTGGTAGCGTTCTAGATCAGCTTGGACCATCATCCGGACCAGCTCTTGGAATCCAACTTTCCACTGCCAACCCAGCTTCTGGCGGGCGTAGCTGGAGTTGGCCACAAGTTTGTGTACTTCGGCCGGTCTGATCAGAGCTGGGTCTGTTTTTACGTACTTTTTCCAATCCAGGTCAGCCATTTCAAAGGCGGCCTTCACCCATTCTCTGACTGAGTGAGTTTCACCGGTACCAATCACGTAATTATCAGGTTCCTCTCGCTGTAGCATTGACCACATAGCCTCTACATAATCTCCGGCAAAACCCCAGTCCCTTTCAGCCTCCAGGTTGCCCAGGGCGAGCTCTTGGTCCAAACCTAATTTTATTCGGGCTACTGCGTTGGTCACCTTGCGGGTGACGAATTCAAGTCCCCGGCGAGGGGATTCATGATTGAACAGAATCCCGGAGGAGGCGTGGATGCCGTAAGACTCACGGTAGTTGACAGTAATCCAGTGTCCGTAAAGCTTGGCTATCCCATAGGGGGAGCGGGGGTAGAAAGGGGTCTTTTCAGACTGAGGTGTTTCCTGGACCTGCCCAAACATTTCAGAGGAGGAAGCCTGGTAAAAACGAATCTGGGGATTGACTAAACGGATTGCTTCCAGCAGTCGGCAGACCCCGATGGCGTTAAATTCGGCTGTCAAGACCGGCTGGGACCAAGAAGTCGGCACAAAGGACTGAGCCGCTAAATTGTAAACTTCCTCAGGTCGCACCCCCTCCATCACATTTATCAAGGAGAGTTGATCAAGCAAGTCAGCCTGAACGATCTTGATTTTTCCCCGGATAGGTTGAATTCTCTCAAAATTTTCAAGCGAGGAGCGGCGCACCATTCCATACACTTCATATTGCTTGGTAAGCAGGAATTCTGCTAGGTAGGAGCCATCCTGTCCGGTAATGCCAGTTATTAGGGCCCGCATTAGTTATCCTTTCGTAAGTTGCTCAAGTAACCAAGTAATATTGCCGTGCTTTGGAAATAGTCAAGAAAATTCTTTACTCCTGTCCCCGCAGCATTGATTTCTGCAGAGCCGCCCGTTTTGGTTTTATACTTAGTCCTTTCCTGACCTTCTCCAACGAATTCATAATGTCTTGGGAAAGGCACTCAAAAAGATTTGGTTGCCCAAACTATCTTTTCAAGTTTGGTCTTCTGGGTAGCTTTTGTCACAGAACCCCCTGACCAGATTTGAGATCAGGAGTAAATCGCCAATCTCTCCAGATCGAGAAACGATTCCAGACTCTTTCAAACTGGATAATTCAATCAGAGGCTCAGCTAAGCCTGCGGTAGCTCCTTTCGCGGATTACTTTCTCTAGCAGTTCGGCAACCCTGTCTGCAGTTTCATCCCAGCTAAACTTCCTGGCCCAGTCAAGTCCTGCTTTGATCAGCCTGGCTCGGTAAGGTTGATCAGAAAGTAAGTTGGTCAGTTTTTCAGTCAGATCGTCAATATCTCCGTATCGAAACAGAAGACCGGTCTGCCCATTAGTAACAGAGTCTCTTAATCCCGGCACATTGCTGGCCAGCACGGCAGTTCCGCAGGCGTTGGCTTCAATGTTGGTTAATCCCCAGCCCTCCTTTAGGGAAGGGTAGACTGAAACCCAGGCTTGCCTTAATATTTTGAGTTTTTCTTCTTCGCTTACGTACCCGGTGAACTGAACAGAATCCGACAGATTCAAACCTTGGGCCAATTTTTTCAGATCTGGCAGATAGTCTCCACTCCCCACAATCAACAATTTCACCGGACCAATTTTCTCTCTGATTCTTGGCAGAGCCAATACCAGTTGCTGGACTCCCTTATATTTCTTAATGCGTCCTAAGTATACAATGGTCGGAACAGCGGTCTTCTTGTCAGTGCCGGTGGCGTCGAAATAAAGATCACTAATCCCTGGGCTTAAAACTGTAATTTGTTCCTCTTTTATTCCATGGTCGATCAAGTCGTCCCTGGAACTATTAGAGATGGTTAAGAACGGAAACTTTCTGTAAAAAACTGGTACCAATTTCTCCCCCAGCCAGACATAGGATCCGAAAATTGGGTTAGTCTCCCTAAAGATAGTTTTTCCAAAGAAGTGCAGAAAAATAACTAAAGTGGGTAGGCGGTGAAAGAGAGGAGAAAAGAAGGGCATTTTATTGATATCTTCTAGGACAATGTCAAACCTTTCCCTCTTTAAGACTTCTGGCAAATAGAAAGGCAAGACCCAATTGAAATTGAGCCTGGAGCCGCGGCGAATGACTTGTAGGCCCTGATATTTTACTTCCTTAGGTGCACCTGCAAAGCTAGAACAAAAAAGGGTGGCTCGGTGTCCTTTCTTTACCAATCTGGTGAGAATCTCAGTGATATGGATCTCCGCTCCTCCAGCCTGAGTATGCTGGATGTCCTGCCAGTTGATTGCCAATATCCTCAAACTAAAACCTGCTCATCTTTGAAGGGCTTGGCGAATAGCGGTAGTGTCAGGGAAATCAAAGGCTGGATTTTTGAAGCTCTGCAGAAGGGAAAGAGCTTGCCGGTCCTGGGGATTATTCTTAGTCCAGGAATCGACTAGTTCAACTAAATCCAGTCTCCGTTTCTGGGTATAATAAGTAGAAAACAATTCTTGATAGGCAGCTTGAAAATGGGGAAAAAGCTGCAAGGTTTTGTGCATGGTTTTCTCATATTCCTCCTGGACTCCTATAAGCTTATAGGTATATCCAATATTGAAATATAGACGCTCTCTCTCTATTTCCGAGGGAGCACTCTGCACTACATTTTCAGCCTCGGCCGGCCGACCGGCTTTGGTATAGAGTTGCGCCAACAGGGCATAGACTTTCCACTCCCCGGGGGCAAAATATCTGCTTTTCCAGCCTAAAGCTAAAGCCTCATCGTAACGGCCGGCCCGGCTTAAAGTATCGGCTAAGTTAAAATAGCTGGGGAGATAATTGGTCAGCATGCGCCGGGAGGTCTCATCCAGCCAGATGGTCGCATCCGTAACTCCTCGATGTCTAAACTTATTGAAAAGTTTGTCCTGCATCCCTTCTACATCCACCATTTGCTTTCCTTGGTGAGGAACCAGCCGATAAATAAGTCCATCCATCACTAAATAATTCTCCAGACTGCGATCATTATAGATTCGGTTCTCCGGAGAGACAGTGGTGGCAAAGTTAATAGGGAACTTCCAAGAGTTGGCATCCAAGATATGCTCCAACATTTGATCTTGTACTCGTATAAGCCTGCCCTGCTTTAAGTAGTGTTGGAGAGAATTGATCTGGTCGTCGGACAGGGTGAGGGGGACATTATATTTGTCCTTCTGCTGAAGGATGTACCAATAAGTATTAAGCAGACTGAAATTTATGACCCGCACATCCGGACGGACTTTCTCTACACTCTGTAAAAACCAGAGGGGAAAAGTGTCATTATCCCCGTTAGTGAAAAGGAGGGCGTCCTGATCACAAGAAATTAAAAGATTATAAGCGAAGTCGTGGCAGATCCAGTTGTGGCTGCGATCATTGCGCTGGTAATTGTGGGCCAAGGCCAAGCTGGGAAGCAAGAGGAACAGGCTAGCAGTGGCGTAACCATACGGTTTTGCCAGACCGGGTGTCGCCTTGCCCAGTCTCTTTGTCAACTGATCCAAAAGGGCCGCGGCCCCCAGGCCAATGGCCAGGGCAAATAACGCAAATCCCGGCAAAAAGAAATAGTCCCGATCCCGAACTTCCAGCCTCTCATTGGGTACGGTTCCGTCTCCGAAGTTCATATACCAGACTAAACCCAAAGTAGCTATTAAGAGCATAAGCAGGAGACTTATACCTTCTCTAGGCCGGTGTCGAATCAATTTTATCAAACCGAGTATTCCTAAAACAACTGGAATGAACCAAACTCTGCGGTCAGAAAACTGGTCTCGAAAAAATCCCCACCAGCCTATGTGTTCGTAAGTACCCAATTGGTTGGTAAGTCGACCCCTTCTGCTAAAAGACCTTTCAATCATCCCAATCTGGCCATATTGTCTACGTTCCAGAAAGCTCTTGAATTTCTTCCAGGTCTGGGGGTCGTTTTCATCAATGGCCGGATTGTGAACCGAGCGGATGGGAATATAGAGCTGGCCAGAATACCCCACTAAAGCCAGTGCGGCAATGGCCAGAACCAGGATCCACTGAGCACTGAAACTAGACCTGAAAACACCCCAGCAGGCGATCAACAGCCAGGCCGTCAGGCCTAAAAGAAAGAACTCGGTTGGTATGGTCGGAGTAAGCATTACTAAAGAAAGTAACAAACCGGTTATCCAGATCTTAAGGTCTTTTAGCTTTTCCGGAGCGTGCCAGATGACCAGCAAAAATATAACTGGCATAACTAAGTAAGTTATCATATGCACTGCAGTAGAAAGTAAACCAGTGTAGGCGATAAAGGCCAAAAGTCTGTCTCCCTTGTCAGTCTGGTAATGGTCCATCCAGATTAAGGTTACATATAACAGAAGTAGCATCAGAAACATAGAGAAGGCATAAACTTCGCTCTCAGTAGCGTTGGACCAGAAAGTATTAGAAAAGGCCAGGCAGAATGCCCCGACTAAGCCGGCTGCCAGCCTAATCCAGACAGGCATCTTCCAATTACTGCAGAGCCGCAGTACTAAAAGGAAAGCAATTACCGAAGTCAAAGAAGCAAACAAAGCAGAAGCCAGATTGGTTCTAAAAGCTACCAGATCGCCTATGGGCAGTAGCGTAAAGAGCCGTCCGATTAGGATATAAAGCGGTGAACCAGGCGGGTGGGGTATCCCTAAGATGTAGCTGCAAGCGATCAGCTCTCCACAATCCCAGAAAGTGACCGACGGGGCCAAAGTCAGCAGATAAACTATAAATGTGACAGTGAAAATAAGGCCGCTTACAATCAGGGTGGACTTGGGGATTGACTTCAGCCAGGACATTCAGCGGGAAATTATCTCTTTGTTGGACTTGGCGATGGCATCTAAGATACCGTTGACAAAAGAGCCGGCCTCAGCATAACTGTACTTTTTTGCCAGCTCAATGGCCTCGTCTATGGAGACTTTTATGGGTATCTCTGGAAAGTAGAGCATTTCAGCGATGGCCACTCGTAGGACATTTTTATCCATCAGGTTTACTCTTTCAAAATCCCAATGTTCCAGCTTGGTTTTAATCAGATTATCCAGTTTTTCTTGATGCTCCAGCACCCTTTTGACCAGACTGCCGGCAAATTCTGTGCTGATTTTGTCCAGATTCTCCTTCTGGGCGTTCTCCTGGAGGAGTTTTTCCCAGGGGAATTCGGTGATCTCGACTTGATAGAGAGTTCTCAAAGCAACTTCTCTGGCGCGGCGGCGGCTGGACATAACTTCTTAAAATAAAACATCTTTACCCTTTGTAAAGGTATTTTTGGTCTTCAATTGACCTAGAGATGATTCTCCTGTGAACGGAATTATTTTACGGGACAGAGTTTAATTCCGGTATGGACGGAGTCAGAGCAGCAGCCCATCGATTAAACCTTCAAATAATCTACTCTGTGAGAATTAAGCTACCTTATACTATCTTCCCCAAATTTGCCATCTCAATCGCCGTCATAGCGGCTTCAAATCCCTTGTTCCCCAGTTTAGTGCCAGCCCTTTCTATGGCTTGCTCTAAATTGTCTGGAGTAATCACGCCCAAAATGACAGGCACTCCGGTCTGCAATCCAATCTGAGCAATCCCTTTGGTCACCTCAGTGGCAATGTACTCATTGTGGGGGGTATCCCCCCTTATTACCGCTCCCAGGCAGATCACTGCTTCGTATTTCTTACTGCTGGCCAGCTTGTGTGCCAATAATGGAATCTCAAAAGAGCCCGGGACCCAGACTACCGTTATTTTCTTATCATCGGCTTTATGCCTTTGCAGGCAATCCAAGGCCCCCTCCAGAAGTTTGCTGGAGATGAACTCATTGAAGCGGGATACTACAATAGCAAAAGACTTTTCACTGGCGTCTAAGTTAGCTTTGATGATTTTCATCTTCTCCTCACTTTAATTTCAGATTGACCGGGTCAATCAAATGGCCCAGTTTGCGCATCTTAGTTTCCAGGTATCCTAAATTCTCATTGGTCGGGGTAACAAGCGAAGGAACCCTCTCTGTCACCTTGAGACCATAACCCTCTAAACCTACTATCTTCCTGGGGTTGTTGGTAATTAAACGGATTGTGGTCAGTCCCAGATCAGACAGAATCTGCGCGCCGATTCCATAGTCCCGTAAGTCTGCTTTGAAACCCAATTCCTGATTAGCCTCAACCGTATCCTTGCCCAGATCCTGAAGCTGATAAGCCAGAATCTTATTGGCCAGACCAATGCCTCTTCCCTCCTGGTTCATATACAGGAGAATGCCTAATCCTTCTTTTTCTATCATCTGAAGAGCGGCAGCCAGCTGGTCTCCACAATCACAGCGCCGGGAGCCCAAGACATCTCCGGTCAGACATTGGGAGTGGACCCTGACCAAGACATTGGGCTGAGCTTTGACCTCCCCTTTTTCCAAGGCCACGTGATGGCAACCATCTACCAAACTCTTATAGAGATGCAACGTAAATGTCCCAAACTTCGACGGAAATTTGACCGAGGTGACCCTTTCCACCAGCTTTTCATGCCTGGCCCGGTAAGCAATCAGGTCTTTGACAGTCATAATCTTCAAGTCAAACTCCCTGGCTAATATTTTGAGTTCTGGCAGGCGCGCCATCTTTCCATCCTGGCTTAAGATCTCACACAAAACACCGGCCGGATAAGAACCTGCCAATTTGGCCAGATCAACTGCAGCTTCGGTGTGTCCTACTCTTCGCAGAACTCCTCCTGGGGAGGAAATAATGGGAAAGACGTGGCCTGGTCGGACCAAATCTTCAGGCCTGGAATTCTGGTCCATAATTACTTTGATGGTCTGACACCTGTCATAAGCAGAGCTGCCGGTTGTGGTGTTGTGCAGGGCATCTACTGAGACCGTGAATTTGCATCCCAACTTGGAAGTATTGTCCACCACCATGGGTGTTAAATCCAGTTGCTCCGCCCTTTCCTTGGTCAGCGCCAAACAGATTAAACCTCTTCCCTTTTTGGTCATAAAATTGATAGCTTCTGGCGTAACTTTCTCTGCAGCCATGACCAAATCCCCTTCGTTTTCGCGGTCTTCGTCATCTACTACTATGACCATTTTGCCTTGTTTCAGGCCTTGTAAGGCTTGAAGGATGGTTTCGAATTTTGTCATAGGCACTCTCGCTTTTAAGGCTATTGGTTTTTACCAGCCGGCATCTTGCAGGAGTTTACTGGTGATCTTTCCCTCTTCCCTGTTCAGCAAACTTTCTAAGTACTTTGCAATTAAGTCAAACTCTAAGTTGACCTGAGCCCCTATCTTTAGCTTGTTTAAGTTAGTTTTTTGCCAGGTGTAGGGTATTAGGCCCACCGTGAAATAATTCTGCTCAGATTCTATTATGGTCAGGCTAATTCCGTTGATGGCAATACTTCCTTTAGGGGCAACAAACTTCTTAAACTCAGACGGGAAGCTAATTCTGAGAACCCGACTGTCCGGAAAAGTCTCAATTCCCGCAATCAGGCCAGTAGTATCTACATGGCCAGTGACTAAGTGTCCGGAGATTCTGTCTGATACTTTCAGGCTTCTCTCCAGGTTAACCTCGTCGCCGACCTGCAATTGATTCAGATTACTTTTTCTTAGAGTTTCCTGCATGGCTTCTACCCAAAAAGAGTTGTTTGAAATCTGGATAACAGTCTGGCAGGCGCCATTGAGGTTTATGCTTTCACCTACTTCAAGAGAGCCGGAAGAAGGGTACTTGATTTTAAACTTTTTGGCAGTCGCTGCAGCGTTGACTGCTAAGATTTCTCCGGTTTGTTCGATAATGCCTGTAAACATATTTACTTAGTTGAGGTAGCCGGAAACTAGTAAACCTCCGGAAAGAGTCTGATACCTTACATCTGACAGTTTTAGAGCATCTGAGATTCTGTCAATCCCCAAATCTGTGTCGAAAGTGCTGCGGCTGCCTCCGATTTCAAAAGAAACAAACGCATAGACTTTGTCCACCAGCCCGTATTTGAGAAACTGCGCGCTAATCTTCCCATTCCCGTCCATCATCACCGAAAGCACTCCTTTCTGGGTCAACTGTTTCAACACAGCCAGTGCGTCTCCTCTAGTGTTGACACCTGCCTTCCAAGTTGAGACTGATTTGATCAAAGATTGGTGGTTTTCTTTCTTGTGAGCTAAAAGAAAAGAAACTCTTGAATCTGCTATCAGTGCATCTGCAACTGGAATGTCGTTAGACTGGTTTTTTTGTCTGCTCAAGTTATACCAGATTCTTCTTATTGAGCGATGATCGAGTTCTTTCCCATCCAGAGTTTGTTCTATTTTCAGGACGATTAAAGGCTTACCTGTCTTCATAAACTTGAAATATGCTTCATTTAATCTGGTAGCCTCTTTATCCAATAGACTAGCTCTTACCTCAACTCCAGCTTGAAGGAGTGCCTTAGCCCCTTTTCCATTTACCAGTGGATTTGGGTCATTGACCGAATAGACTACTCTTCTTATTCCAGCTCTAATTATGGCATCAGTGCAGGGAGGAGTTTTTCCAAAGTGGCAGCAAGGCTCAAGGTTCACATATAAGGTGCCATTTATTGAATGCTTGCCAGCCTGTCGAATCGCCAAAATCTCGGCGTGAGGTTTTCCAGCCTTCTGGTGGTACCCCTGACCTACTATCTTTCCATTCTTAACTAAGATGGCACCCACCATAGGGTTCGGTGAGGTACGACTCCTGGCTTTCTCGGCCAGTTTGAAGACCCTTTGCATTATCTCTTTTTCGTTCATATCAAACAAAAAACCCGAAGATTCCTTCGGGGCATAGTATAAACTTATATAGTATACTACCTTTCAGTCTTCTACCATCCGGACTTTACCGTCGGCACCGGAGTTTCACCGGTTCAACCCTTACGGGGTCGTGGGCTTTCACCACCGATCGAGGAATTTCACCTCGCCCCGAAGACTTATATCTACCAACAATATACGCTTAAAACCACAAAAGTCAACAAAAAATCTGTCGGTGTAACAAAACTTTATATATGGAACAGCCCGGTCCCGCTGTGTCATACTCCATTGAAATACAAATACTTAGTTAGATGTAATCGCTATTTTTTAAGTCCACTTAAAGAAGTAAGACTTTCAGGCTGAACCGGATATTTCCCCAAAAACTTATCGGTCACCCACACGGCTATCCACGCTACCAAAAGTCCGGTAACCGTATCAGTGAAATAATGAAATCTCCCCCAAAATGTCCCCACACAGAGGGCAAAAACAAAAGGTGTTAAAATGTACCCCAATTTTCGGTAGAAGCGAAAGGCTAATAGCAGAGTCACAAAAGCCACCGCCACATGGGAGGAAGGGATGCAGCCTCCGTGAATTCCGTAAGTATCTATGAGCCACTTGGCAAAGGGGGTGAAAATTGGCCCAACCAACTCTTTTCCTTCCAAATGCACTAGATTGCGATGGGGTCCCTCCACAGGAATAAGCAGAAAAGTGATATAGGAAACGTAAAATCCAATGGAGATGGCTAACATTACGTGATCCACCTGCTTGATCTTGTTCTTCAGATAGAGCGCTATGGCTAAAGTTGGCATCAGGAAATAGTAAGAGACATATCCCAGCATAAAGAGCTCATTGGTCCAGGGATGATAAAGCTTTTCTAACCAGATAGTCGGATAGTTTCCGAATACTGCCAATTCCAGACGATTTACTAGACCGTCAAAGTATTTTGGATGTATCATCAGAACCAGTCTTCCGACCTCTTCATACAAAAAGGTGAAAACCAATAAGGGGTAGAGATGCCTGAGAAACTTTTGCCAGCCATTGGGCGCCACCAGATACCAGTAAGCACCAAAGACGGTTAGACAGACAGAGAGGTTGAAAAAGAGAAAGGATTGCCATTGGGGGATATTCTGTCTAAAGGTCACAATCAAACTTGAGAGCAGCGCCAGATATATTATCATCACTATGTCCTGGGGCAGTATGTTTCTTCTAATTCTTGGCACTCTTTTCCCTCTTTCCTTCTACCACCAGCACAAATTCACCCTTGATGTTTTTTTTCTCAAAGTAGCTTTTGACTTCAGCGATTCTTCCCCGCCTGGTCTCTTCAAACTGCTTGGTCAGCTCTCGGGATACAGAGATGCGGCGATCCCCCCACGATTCTAGCAGATCAGTCAAGGTTTTTATCAGCCGATAACGGGATTCATAGAAAATGACGGTTTTTTCTTCATCTCTTAGTTCTTCTAAGCGTTTTCTTTTCTTGCCAGCCTTAAGCGGCAAAAAACCCTCAAAGACAAATCTGTCAGTCGGTAATCCAGATATAATCAAGGCGGACACAAAGGCGGTAGCTCCTGGGATGGCAATGACTTCCAATTCATTCTGAATCGCTAAGTTGACCAGAAGATAGGCCGGGTCAGATATACCGGGTGTCCCGGCGTCAGAAACAATGGCAATAGATATTCCTTCTAGGAGCTTATTAAGTAGCTGAGGCGCCTTAGTCTTCTTATTGAAATCATGATAGCTGGTCAATTCTTTCTTTATCCCGTAATGAGCCAACAGCAAACCGGAATGGCGGGTGTCCTCAGCGGCAATAAGGTCTACTGATTTTAGGACTTCCAAGGCCCGCAGCGTGATATCAGAGAGATTCCCGATGGGGGTGCTGACCAGGTAGAGCTTCCCTGCACTCATTTGGGAGCGAAAGATAGTGAGTTTAGGGAGCAGAATCAAGACTCTTTTTCAGTTGACAAATTCCGTCTAGGTAGAATATATTCTGAACCTAACAAGGAGCTCTTATGGCAGGTGTCAATAAAGTAATCTTAGTTGGTAATTTAGGTAAAGACCCGGAACTGCGCTATACCCCGGCCGGGCAAGCAGTGGCTACTTTTAGTCTGGCAACTAACCGGAAGTGGAAAGACAAAGATGGACAAATGCAAGACCAGACAGATTGGCACAACATTGTGGCCTGGGGCAGACAGGCAGAAATAGCCAAGGAATATTTGAAAAAGGGGAGTCCTCTTTTCGTTGAGGGACGGATTCAATATCGTACTTATAATGACCGGGATGGCAACAAAAGATATATCACTGAAATAGTGGCTCAGTCGGTTCAGATGCTGGGGCGCAAAGGTGGCGAGCCTGGTGTTGAAACTCCGCCAGACCTGGAAGTGGAAGCCCCATCCAGCGAAGAAGATATACCCTTTTAAAACTGGATGAGGTTTAGCCTCTCCCGGGTCATTCTGGCTGCTTTAGCATTCTTTCTCCCTTTTGCAGTTTATCTTAAGACCAGCAGCCCCACTGTTACATTTATAGATTCAGGGGAACTGGCGCTGGTTTGTTACACCTTAGGGATCCCTCACCCCACCGGATATCCCCTATACGCTCTTTTGGGCAAGCTAGTTACAATGCTGCCTTTTGGTAGCGTCATTGGACGACTCAATTTCCTCTCAGCCATTTTCGTAGCAGGAGCTGTTTTATTCTTGTACCTGTCTCTGAGGAAGTTGCTTTTAGAGTCTTACAAGAGTCGAAAGGGAATTCTGCTGGTAGAGATGAGTGCTCTCTTTCTGTCGCTAGGTTTTGCTTTCACTCCCACCCTCTGGTCCCAGGCGACTATAAACGAAGTCTACAGTTTGCATATTTTCTTTGTGTCGCTCTTGATTTTACTGATTCTGAAGTGGGATCAGACTCGTTCTGACAAGTTGTTTTTCTTCATAATCTTTCTTTATGGTTTGAGCTTCACTAACCATATGACCACTGTTCTGTTTTTTCCTTCTCTGTTATTCTTCCTGTGGAGCGGCTGGGGAAGAAAACTTTTGGCCAGGCACAGATTATCAACCGGGGTACTCATCTTTGTACTGACTTTCTCACTCTATTTGTACCTTCCCATTCGTTCCTCAACCGAACCTCTGCTGAACTGGGGCCATCCTACCAACTGGCACAATTTCAAGAGCCATCTGACCGGCTGGCAATACCAGGTTTGGATGTTCGCCGGATCGCCAGAGGAGTTATGGCAAAATCTGAAAAACTATGGAGGGCTCTTGCTCGAACAGTTCCCACCTCTGGTTCTAAGCCTGGGCCTGTTAGGTTCGTGGTTTTTGCTTCAGGAACGAGTCAGACTAGCGGTTTTTTTGCTTCTCTTAGCTATTTTGACTATAATCCACGGGGTGAATTTTAGCATAGGAGAGATAGAAAATTATTTTCTTCCCTCGTATTTGTCTTTTACCTTTCTGGTGGCCGGCGGTGCCTGGTTTCTGTCGAATTTGATTCTGACCAGAGTTGCCAAACTCCCAAAGAGACTGGTTCCAACAGTTTTACTTTTGATTTCGGTCTTGCTGGCCAGCTTGGCCTTCTTTAAGAACTACCAAAAGCAGGATAAAAGTAGAAATTATTTTGCCTATGATTATACCGCGAACATTTTGAGGTCAGCTGATCCTCCTGCCCTTATTTTAACCGACATCTGGGATTATTACGCCCCTTACCTTTATATCCACTTTGTCGAGGGAAAAGATCAAGGGAAGATAATGCTAGACCTAGAGCTTTTGCGCCGCTCCTGGTATTACAACTTTGTTAGGCAGGCTCATCCAGAAATCTACCGCAAATCAGAAAGGGAAATCAAAGAATTCGTGGAGGCGGTTTATCCCTTTGAGCACCAAGAGGAGTTCGATCCCAACTTCATTGAAGCCAAATACCAGAATCTGCTCTCCAGCTTAGTCCAAAAAAACCTATCCGATCGGAGTGTCCATCTGATGCTGGCTAAGGCGGAAGCATTCCGGCGGAACTACTACCAGATTCCACAGGGGATGACTTATCGAGTAAATTCAGATTCGCAATATCTTCCTTACCCGCCTCCCCGATTCGAATTGAGGGGGTTAGATGACCCCAAGATCTTCAAGGACGGGAGAACCAGATTTCATCTCAGCTTCTACCCGATTAGACTGGAGGAACGGGCTAAATACGAAGAAGTTTTTGGCTTTGACTCTCTGGCTTCTGAATTAAATCAACTGGCCCGTCAATTGCGGGCCAGTTTAAACCAAAACCAAAGCATCTAATCTTTTAGCCTTTGAGTTTCTCCTTAGCCAATTTAGCTTCCGGGGAACGCGGGAATTCATCTACCACTCTTTTGAGAAACTGATTCCCCAGTTTTCGGTCCCTCAACTCCAAATAGGAGAGTCCGATTTTGTACAGGGCGGCCGGCACTTTATCCCCGGTGGGATAGTCTTTCAAAAGCTTTTGGAATTCAATCACCGCTTTATCGTACTGAGCCTGGGCATAATAGGACTCCCCTATCCAGTAGAGGGCGTTATCTGAGAGGGGGGTGTCTGGGAAATGCTGCAAATACTGAGAGAATCCGGAGATGGCCAGCTGATAATTTCCCTTGGTCAAGTCCAAATAAGCAGCATCATATAGCTTCTTGGGGTCAACCTGGCTCAGATGGGCGGTTTCTGGCGTTGTATCGGAAGAGACCGGCCTATCTATTGGGGAGCTTCTCCTCTGATAAGATTGGGAATAGAGTGAGCTTAAGTCTTCCAAACCAGCGTCTAAATTATTTAGTCTCTGTTGGATTTCCTCAGAATAAAGAGACATCTCTGCCTTCATAGTCTGCAGCAGCTGACTGTATGCGGTCAGGAGGCTGTCTAAACGGGAGGAGCGTTCCTCTAACCTTCTATTTTGCTCCTGGACAGTGGCTAAGTCCTGTTTGAACTGGATGATCTCCCGGCGGGAGACACAACCATTCAAAAGAGAGGTAGCCAAGAGCAACCATAACAGTTTATTAAGAATTCTCACCGCTTCTTACAGTTACGAGTATTGATTTCTTAGAATACTCTCACTGGGATATGATCTTGAAATCGTCTCTTCTATTTTTGGCCCAGGCTTCTTCGTTGGAGTTCGGGTCCAGTGGTCTTTCTTTGCCATAGGAGATCAGTTCAATCCTAGTGGGGCTGATCCCTAACTTAACCAAATAATCTTTGGCAGCGCTAGCCCGTCTCTCTCCTAAGGCTAGGTTATATTCAACCGTGCCACGCTCATCACAATGCCCCTCTATTCTGATTTTTACCTCCGGGCTCTCCATCAACACCTTAGCGTTTTCGTTTAGAGCCTCAATAGCATCCGAACGCAAGTTGTATTTGTCAAAGTCAAAATGAATCATCTGGAACGTGACTTCTTTCCTAGTAACTTCTGGCTCCTGAACTGGTTTTGGGGTCTCTTCTTCTTTGGGGGGCTGTTCTTCTACTTTCTGAGGCGGTTTTTCCGCGGCAGGCTCCAATTTGGTGCCCTTTTTACACCCACTCCCTAACAGAGCTAGGCCTAAGATCAACAATAATAGGTACTTCATTTTATACATAACTCCCTCCTCTATTGTTTTTTAAAGGTTTCTTTCAATTTAGAAATTTTACTCGCCTTAGCAAGCTTTTTCTCAAAAATCTTTGCTAAAATCTGAGGGACCAGGCCGGAGAAAAATTCCCGCCACCACTAGTCAGCTTGGTTTGACTAGTTCCATCCCATCCCATAGTGTAGATTTCAAACCGGCCGGTGCGATTAGAGGCAAAAGCCAAGTGATACCCATCCGACGACCAACTGGGGTTTTCGTTACTTCCAGAATCGGTTAAGCGGCTTAGGTTTTCACCAGTAATCTCTAGGGTGCAGACTTGAAAGCCATTGCTTTCCCGGGAAACGAAAGCAATCTTATCCCCGTTAGGAGACCAGGCCGGAGAGTCGCAGTAGGAAAGACCATAAGTGAGTCTGCGGAGGTTGGAACCATCGGAGTCCATCACATAGATCTGGGGGGAACCGGTCCTGTCAGAGGTGAAAGCGATCTGCTTGCCGTTGGGTGACCAGCTGGGGGAAGACTCTATGCCATAGCTGTAGGTCAATCTTCTGGGATTTCCGCCACTCGAATTTATGACATAAATCTCTGGATCTTTATCAACCGAAAGAGTCAAGGCAATCAGGTTGCCCTTGGGATTGTAGCGGGCCGCGGTGTTTAACCCCTTAAAGCTGGCTAACTTCTTAGACTTACCTGACTCCAGGTCAAGTTCCCACAGGTCGGGATTGCCTGACTTAAACGAGGTGAAAATCATTCTCTTGCCGTCCGGAGACCAGTTGGGCGATAGGTTAATGCTCTTGTCAAAAGTTACCTGCTGAGGATTGTGGCCGTCATAATCGCAAAGGTACAGCTCCTTACCCGCTGAAGTTTCCTTTATGTAAGAAATTCTGGAGGTGAACACCCCCTTTTCTCCGGTTAGATTCTGAAGAATGTCATTGGAAATCTCGTGGGCCAATCTCCTCCAACTGGACTGGAGCGCCCGATAGGTCTGGGAAAAAGTCTTCTGGCGGGCAAAGGCATCGTAAAGATAGATGTCCGCTTTAGCCATCCGAGACTGCAGTTCCACTTTTCCGGCAATCAAGAACTGAGCTTGGGTCCTGAGCCAGATGTCTTGGTCCATAGGGTTCAAATCTCCGGCTTCAGTAAAACTGTAGAGATTCTCTTCCAGAAAGGTGAAGAACATCGAGAAGGTCAAGTCTTTCTGAACCACTTGGGCGACTTGAAGTGCTAAGCTTTCCTCTTGGGAGGATTTATTTCTGGTTTGAAACTTCACTACGGATAGCTCCAGAGGCTTAAATTCACCCTGGCTGTAAATCGTTCCCCTGATCTCCCCCTGGGCGAAGATTTCGTGGACACCAGTCGCAAACAGAATTAACAACCCGACTGCGCTGAAAGCCTTTTTCATGGCACTCCTACGAAATTAAGATGGACGGCCAAATCATTCCCCACGTAATGGTTCGGAAGTGGTGGCAGAGGATCGGCTGCTAAAACCGCCCTTAAAGCCGCCTGGTCATACAAGACGTTGCCAGAGGGTACTTCAACGGCTGCGTCTGTTACCTGACCATCTTTTTGAATTCTGAATAGAATAGTGGCCTGCAAGCTGGCAGATTGAACCGGATTTCTCCACATCGATTTTATCCTGGCAAAAACTATCCCGGCATAATAAGGAGATTCTAGTCTCCCCCCTTCGAAGGTTGCCTGGCCTAAGCCCTCTATTTGTTGACTGGGAGCCTGTTCTTGAGTCTTGGGCTTTTCTTCTTTAGTTGAGTCGACTTGGTCTTTCTTGGCATATCTTTTCGAAATGTTCTTTTGTTTGGGCAGAGCCTTTTCCTCTTTGAACTCCAATTTGGAGGCTGTTGCTTCTGCCTTTGCCTCTACTACTTTTGCCTCAATTTTTGGCAAGGAGACCAGACTGACCTGATAAATAGTGGGGTACACTTTTGCCTTACCGAAAGGTGAGGAGAGCAACACCAGCGCAGAGATAATCGTCAGGTGCGCGGCCAGTGATATCAGGATTTCCTTTTTCATTTGCCCGGCTCGCTGACCAGACCCAGGTCAGTGATTCCTAAACTCTTGATGCGACCGATGACGTCCACAACCAAGCCATACT
>Ga0209002_10000900_pt1 | contig 23982 bp, 23 predicted proteins | sample Rifsed16ft2_FD_184010 | JGI IMG/M metagenome (GOLD analysis project Ga0209002, IMG submission 184010) | Soil microbial communities from Rifle, Colorado, USA - sediment 16ft 2 (version 2) | ecosystem: Environmental > Terrestrial > Deep subsurface > Rock core/Sediment | place: Rifle, Colorado... | reverse complement strand
GAGGGGGAGAGGGCAGGGTGAGGGGGAGAGGAGAAGAGGAGAAGAGGTGAGGGGCGTTGAGCAGGGTGAGGGGGTCGTCGTGCGTTTGGGCGCTCCTGCCCACGGCTTGGGCGTCGGACCCGAGTCTGACCAAGATTTCGCCATCCGGTCCGCCAGGATTCGTCTCGCAAGTATGCCTTCCCGCGAGGTTGTTCCCCGAAAGCAATTGGCATTCTTTTTGCCCATACGCAGCGATGTGAATCCGCGCTGGCGCGTTGTGATCGTTGACGATCGTGCCCTCTCCAAGGCCGCCGTGGCCGAAGCGGTTGCGACCTTGGAGCGCTATCGCCCGGACGTGGTCGTCCTGGCTCTGGGCCCCCCCGACGGCGGTGGCGCGGAGGAGCTCAAGTCCGGGTTGGACGCGGTCAGGCGGGAGAACGAGGATCTCAAGAAGGCCCTCGAGTCACGGAAACTCGTGGAGCGCGCCAAGGGAGTCCTGATGGAGCGGCACGGGTTGAGCGAGGCAGAAGCCTTCCGCCGAATCCAAAAGACCGCCATGGACAGTCGCCGGCCGATGATCGAGGTCGCGCGAGCCCTCCTGCTGGTCGAACGGCTCGCAGGGGTGCCTTCCGGCCGGCGGCAGTCGTCCCCGCGGTAGCCCTGCCGCATTCGTTAGCACCGCGCCGGGCTTGCCTAAGAAGCGAGCAGCCGCCGCCATTTCATCCGGGATGGAGGGGCCGGGCAACCGCTGGAATTCTTGGCGAAATCGATTCATCCCCTCCTCCCGTTCAGCGGCACGCGGCTTGCTAGTTGGTTTCCTCGAAGCGCCCCGCCGACAACGGTGTTGGCCAGGGCAAGCTCGACCAGGTAATCCGTGGACCGATCGCGCAAGGGTGCGCTGAGGGGCGACGAGGCCAGAACGTCCCTGATAGCCCAAAACGTCTCTTGTCGAAAGGAGTCGCACATGACACAGGGTCACAGCCGTCGGGAATTCCTCAAGGCGTCGGCTCTCGGCATCGCCGGCGCCGGGATTGCGGGAGGGCTGTCCTTCCCCGCGATCCTTCGGGCCCAGGAGAAGGGACCCATTAAGGTCGGCGTCCTGCACTCGCTCAGCGGCACCATGGCCATCAGCGAAGCCCCGATCAAGGAGATCGTCCTGATGGCCATCGACGAGGTCAACAAGGCCGGTGGCGTCCTGGGCCGCAAGGTGGAGGCCCTGGTTGAAGATCCGGCCTCCAACTGGGACCTGTTCGCCGAGAAGTCGAAGAAGCTCTTGCTCCAGGACAAGGTGGCCACGGTTTTCGGTTGCTGGACGTCGGTCAGCCGCAAGTCCGTGCTGCCGGTCTTCGAGAAGAACAACGGCCTGCTCTTCTACCCGGTCCAGTACGAGGGTGAGGAGTGCTCGAAGAACGTGATCTACACCGGCGCCACGATCAACCAGCAGGCCACGCCCGGCATTGACTACCTGATGAGCCCGGAGGGGGGGAACAGGAAGAAGTTCTACCTGCTCGGCTCCGACTACGTGTACCCCCGGACCACGAACAAGATCCTGCGCCTGTACCTCACGAAGGTGAAGAAGGTGCCCGAGTCGGCCATCGCCGAGGAGTACACACCGTTCCATCACCAGGACTACCAGACCATCGTCGGCAAGATCAAGAGCTTCAGCGCCGCCGGCGACGCGGCCGTGATCAACACGATCAACGGCGACAGCAATGTGCCTTTCTTCAAGGAGCTCGCCAACCAGGGCGTGACGGCGGACCGGACGCCGACGATGTCGTACAGCTTTGCCGAGGTGGAGCTCCAGACCCTCGACGTCAAGCCGCTCGTGGGGCATCTGGCCTCGTGGAATTACTTCATGTCGCTCAAGACGCCCGAGAACCTCAAGTGGGTGAAGGCGTACAAGGAGTGGGCCAAGCAGCACGGGATTGCCGACAAGCAGGCCGTCACCGACGACCCGATGATGCACGCCTACATCCACGTCAAGCTCTGGGCGAAGGCGGTGGCGAAGGCGGAGTCCACCGAGGTCGACCGTGTCCTCAAGGCGCTCGAGGGGCTCGAGATTCAGAGCCCAGTGGGCAAGTACAAGGTGGACGAGAAGAATCACCACACGTGGAAACCGGTCTACATCGGCAAGATCCGCGCGGACGGCCAGTTCGACATCGTCTGGAAGACGAAGTCGTGGGTCCGGCCCGCGCCGTGGAGCGACGTCACGTACCCCGGCCGCGATTGCGACTGGAGCGGTGGCGGCAAGGGCTCGTACGACATGGTCGGCGGAAAGCGCGTGTGGCTCTCAGAAAAACAGTAGTCGTTCTCGCTGTTCTCGCTCTGGCGGTTCTTCCGGGGGTCCCCGGGCCCGGGGCGGCGTCCGCCGTCCCGGGGCCCGGCGTCCCCGACCTCGAGTCGGTCGCCAAGAGGCTCGCCGCGCCGGCGACCCAGGAAGCGGCGATCCTCGCCCTGCGAGAGGTCGGCGACCCGTCCGTGGGGACCCTCCTGCGGGCGCTCAAGGACGGAGCCCTGTATCGGTGGAAGGGGCGGCTTGCCATTCTGGGGGATGACGGCGCCCTGAAAGATCTGGCGGGGCAGCCGATCGTGGACGACCGCGGCCAGCCGGTCTCGCCCGCGGAGGGGCAGGAGGCCATCGCCCTCGAAGAACGACTCTTCGGGCTCGTCCAGAACCTCCTCGAGCGTCTCGAGGTCTTCAGCCTAGATCGCCAGGCGCGCCAGTCGGCGGCCTTCAAGCTCGGCAACTCGCGGGACCTGTCCGCGATCCCGGTGCTCGCGAAGGCCCTGGATCGGGAAGCGGACGGGCAGGTCAAAGGGGCCATCCAGGAAGCGCTGAACCGGTTGAGCCTCTCGTCTCCGGACGCCGCCGTGCGCGCGCGGGCGGCGCAGTTCCTGGGCCAGGCGTGGTTCGAGTCGAGCCTGGCTCAGCTCAGGATCATGGCGGAGCAGGATGAGGACGCCGAGGCCAAGCAGGCCGCGCGCGCCGCCGTCAGGCGCATCGAAGTGTTCCTCACCTGGCGCAACCTGACCGGCTACCTCTTCAACGGCGTCAGCCTCGGGGCCGTCCTGCTGATCATGAGCCTCGGGCTCGCCGTGACCTTCGGCCTGATGGGCATCATCAATATGGCGCACGGCGAGATGCTCATGCTCGGGTCCTACACGGCGTACGTGGTGCAGGAGATCTTCGCCTCGCGCTACGCCGCCCATCAGGACTATTTCTTCCTCGTGGCGCTGCCGCTCTCGTTCCTCGCGGCCGGGCTGGTGGGGCTCGCGCTCGAGAGCGGGATCATCCGCTTCCTCTACGGCCGGCCCCTGGAGACGCTCATCGTCACCTGGGGGATCGGGATGATCTTCCAGCAGTCCGCCCGGCTCTACTTCGGCGACCAGACGAGCGTGAACTCCCCGAGCTGGTTTCGGGGCGGCGTGGAGGTGATGCGGGGACTGATCTTCCCCTGGAGCCGGATCTTCATCGTGGGGCTGTCCCTGGTGGCGCTGGCGGCGCTCTATCTCCTGCTTCAACGATCGTATGCGGGGCTCCGCGTGCGGGCCGTGATGCAGAACCGGGGGATGGCCTCGTGCCTGGGCGTGTCCACCCGGAAGATCGATGCCCTGACGTTTGCCCTGGGGACGGCGCTGGCGGGGGTGGCGGGGTGCGCGCTGGCCCTGATCGGCACGGTGGATCCCGAGGTCGGGAAGACGTACATCGTGGATGCCTTCATGGTTGTCGTGCTGGGCGGCGTCGGCAAGCTCCTCGGGGCCGTCGTCGCCTCGTTCGGCATCGGCGTGTCGAACAAGATCCTGGAGCCGTCCATCGGGGGGACCGCGGCCGCCATCTACGCGAAGGTGGCCATTCTCGCGCTCGTGATCTGGTTTCTCCAGTGGAGGCCGACGGGCTTCTTCCCCGCCAAGGGGCGCGCCGCCGAGGGCGCCTGAGGCCTCCCGTGGTTCCCCCCCTGGGCCGGCGGAGCTGGGACGCGCAACTCCTGTGGCTCGGGCTGTTCGGGATCGTGTTTGTGGTCGTCCTCCCGCTGGCCAACGCGCTGGGTTTCCTCTCGGACTACTACCTGAACCTCTTCGGGAAATACCTGTCGCTCGCCATCCTCGCCCTGGGTATGGACCTCATCTGGGGCTACACGGGGATTCTCTCCCTGGGCCAGGCCATCTTCTTCGGGGTCGGGGCCTACTCCATCGGGATGCACATGATGCTGGAGGGGAGCGGCAAGGGCGTGTACGGAGAGCCGGTCCCCGACTTCATGATCTGGAACCAGGTCTACCAGCTTCCGATTTTCTGGAAGCCCTACAAGTATTTCGTCTTCGCCCTGGGCTCCTCGGTCTTGCTGCCGGCCGCCCTGGCCGCGCTCGTCGGATTCCTCACCTTTCGGCGGAGGCTCCGCGGGACCTACTTCGCCATCCTCACCCAGGCCATCGCGTTCGCCGTGTGGCTGATGCTCAATCGCAATGAAATGAAGCTGGGGGGCACCAACGGTCTGACCGACTTCAAGTCCATCCTGGGATTCTCGCTGGGCCAGCCGGCCACGCTCAGGGCGCTCTATATCTTCACGGCGGCGGCGCTGGTCGGGGCGTTCCTGGTGAGCCGGTGGCTCGTCCGTTCGAAGACCGGATTGGTTCTCCAGGCCGTCCGGGACAACGAGCGGCGGCTGGAGTTTCTGGGCTACAACGTCGCCAGCTACAAGATCTTCGTGTTCGCCGTCTCCGGGGCGCTGGCCGGTCTCTCCGGGCTGCTCTACGCCCCGCAGGTCGGCATCATCACGCCGAGCCAGGTCGGTGTGCTTCCCTCCCTGGAGATCGTCATCTGGGTCGCCTTCGGCGGCCGGGGGACGCTCTGGGGAGCCCTGCTCGGGGCGATCTCCATCAACTGGCTCCGGAGCGTGCTGACCGCCACGTATCCCAGCCTCTGGCCGATTATCCTGGGCGGATTGTTCGTGACCGTCATCCTGTTCTTCCCGCAGGGGCTCGTCGGGCTCGCGAACAAGCTCCGATCCCTCGGCACTCGGAAATGGGCCTCCGTTCGAGCGCCGGCTTCGCCGGCGCAACCGAATCTGGGGGGAGGCTTCGGAAGGGGGGCGTAGCCCCCCTCCGAGTGGGACTATGGACACGCTACTCTACGTGGAAGGCCTCAGCGTTTCGTTTGACGGGTTTCTGGCGTTGAGAACCCTCAATCTCATCCTGGAGCGGCAGGAGCGGATCCGCCTGCTGATCGGCCCCAACGGGGCGGGGAAGACCACGCTCTTCGACGCGCTCACGGGCCAGGTCAAGCCGGACCACGGCCGCGTCCTCTTCAAGGATCACGTGGACCTGCTCGGGTTGAGCGAGCATGTCATCGCCAACCACGGCGTCATCCGGAAGTTCCAGACTCCCTCCGTGTTCCCCGATCACACCGTCTTCGAGAACATGGTGCTCTCCTCCGGTCGAAAGCGGTTCCTGGCCACCCTCGCCGCCCGCGCCGCCTCGCGGGAACTGGATGGCATCGCCCGGGTGCTGGAACAGGTCGGGCTGCTCCAGCACGCGCACGCGCGGGCCGGGACCCTCTCCCACGGCCAGAAACAGTGGCTGGAGATCGCCATGCTGCTCCTGCAGGAGCCGACGCTCCTCCTCCTCGATGAGCCCGTCGCCGGGATGACGAGGGCGGAGAAGGAGAAGACCGTCGCCCTGATGGAGTCGATCGTGCAGCGCTCGACCTGCACCATCATGCTCATCGAGCACGACATGCAGTTCGTCCGGCAGATCGCCGGCCGCGGCCACCGGGTGACCGTGCTGCACGAGGGAAGCGTGCTCTCGGAGGGCTCGATCGATCGGGTGCAGTCCGACGAGCGGGTGATCGAGGCGTATTTGGGCCGGGGCACGGTGAGCGCGGAGGCGCCATGCTAGCCGTCAACGCGATCGACGTGTTTTACGGTGAGAGCCAGATTTTGACCCAGCTGAGCGTCGCTGTGGGGACAGGTCAGGTTGTGTGCGTCATGGGGCGCAACGGCGTCGGCAAGACCACCCTGCTCAAGACCATCATGGGACTCCTGGTACCGCGCCAGGGCACGATCGTCTTCGACGGCCACGAGATCGGTCACCTGACTCCCTACGAGCGGGCGCGCCGGGGGATCGGGTACGTTCCCCAGGGGCGAGAGATCTTCCCGTCCCTGAGCGTCCGCGAGAACCTGGTCCTGGGAGCCCGCCGGAAGCGGCCGACGCCGGAGTCCCTGGACTACGTCCTGTCCCTCTTCCCCGCGCTGTCCCAGATGCTCGAGAAACGCGGGGGGGACCTGAGCGGAGGGCAGCAGCAGCAGCTGGCCATCGCCCGCGCCCTGATCTCGGATCCAAAGCTGCTCCTCCTGGATGAGCCCACCGAGGGGATCCAGCCGTCCATCGTCCAGGAGATCGCCGCGGTGCTCCAGCAGATCAAGGGGGAACGAACGCGGTCCATTCTTCTGGTGGAGCAGTACCTCGAATTCGCCCGCTCGATCTGCGACCACTTCTACGTGATGGAAAAAGGCGTGGTAGCCTTGGAGGGCGATCGGGAGGCGTTTCGCGTGGACGAGGTGAGCCAGTTTCTGAGCGTGTAGGGGCATCACCGAGGGGTTCTGTTCGAGCGCGGGCTTTGCCCGCGCAATCCTGACCGAGGGGGGAGGTTCGGAAGGGGGGCAACGCCCCCCTCCGAGGAAAACGTGCATCTGACGCCGCGTGAGCAGGAGAAGCTGTTGATCTTCACCGCCGCCGAGGTCGCGCGCCGCCGCCGGGCGCGGGGCCTTCGGCTGAACTACCCGGAAGCGCTCGCCCTCATCACCGCCGAGGTCCTCGAAGGGATCCGCGACGGCCGATCGGTGTCCCAGCTCATGGCCGAGGGCCTGCAGATTCTCACCCGCGACGACGTGATGGAAGGCGTCCCGGAGATGCTGGAGGAAGTTCAGGTCGAGGGAACCTTCCCTGACGGCACGAAGCTGGTCACGATCCACCACCCGATACGATGACCCGCTCACCTCTATGCACTCCCCCCTCACCCCACTCATAATCCCCTCACCTTCATCCTCTCCCCCCCTCACCCTGCCTCTCCCCTCAGGGGAGAGGAGAAGAGGTGAGGGGCATCTGAGTTGGGCAGGGTGAGGGGGAGAGGAGAAGAGGTGAGGGACATTTGGGCGGGGTAGGGTGAGGGGGAGGAGGCGCGCATGATTCCAGGAGAATACCTGTTGGGCGAAGGCGAGATCGTGGCCAACGCGGGACGCCGGACCATCGAGCTGGCCGTGGCGAACACGGGCGACCGCCCGATCCAGGTCGGCTCTCACTTCCACTTTTTCGAGGCGAACAGGGCGTTGCGCTTCGATCGCGCGAAAGCCTTCGGGATGAGGCTCAACATCCCGGCGGGGACCGCGGTCCGCTTCGAGCCCGGCGACGAGAAGCGCGTGACGCTGGTCGAGCTGGCGGGCGCGCGCGAGGTGTACGGACTGAACGCCCTGACCGACGGACCGGCGGGCGACGCGGGACGCGCCGGCGCCGTGGGCCGCGCGGCGCGGGAGGGCTTTCAGGGGGCCGCCCAATGAGTCTCACACTTGGGCGCAAGCAATACGCCGATCTCTACGGGCCCACCGTCGGCGACCGCGTCCGGCTGGCCGACACGGAGCTGCTCATCGAGGTGGAGCGAGACTTCACGGTCTACGGCGACGAGGTCAAATTCGGCGGCGGGAAGGTGATTCGGGACGGGATGGGGCAATCCGCCCGGGCCACGGCGGCCGAAGGGGCGCTCGACTGCGTCGTCACCAACGCGCTCATCCTCGACCACTGGGGGATCGTGAAGGCGGACATCGGGATCAAGGGCGGCCGCATCGTCGGGATTGGGAAGGCGGGCAATCCCGATCTGATGGCCGGCGTCTCGCCGGGAATGGTGATCGGAGCCGCCACGGAGGTCATCGCGGGCGAGGGGCGGATCGTCACGGCGGGCGGGATCGACGCCCACATCCATTTCATCTGCCCTCAGCTCGCGTGGGAGGCGCTGTCCGCCGGCGTGACCACGTTGATCGGCGGCGGGAGCGGGCCGGCCACGGGGACCAACGCCACGACCTGCACGCCGGGGGCGTGGAACATCCACCGCATGCTGGAAGCGGCCGATGGCCTGCCGATGAACCTGGGCTTCCTCGGCAAGGGCAACGCCTCGCGCCCCCAGCCCCTGCGCGAGCAGATCGAGGCCGGCGCCATCGGCCTCAAGCTCCACGAGGACTGGGGGACCACGCCGGCGGCCATCGACTGCGCGCTGGGGGTGGCGGAGGAGTACGACGTCCAGATCGCGATCCATACCGACACGCTGAACGAGGCGGGCTTTGTCGAGGACTCGATTCGCGCCTTCAAGGGGCGGACGATTCACACGTACCACACCGAAGGCGCCGGCGGCGGCCACGCGCCCGACATCATCCGCGTCTGCGGCGAGCCGAACTGCCTGCCGTCCTCGACGAACCCGACCATGCCGTTCACCGTGAACACGATGGACGAGCACCTCGACATGCTGATGGTCTGCCACCACTTGAACCCGAAGATCCCCGAGGACCTGGCTTTCGCCGAGTCGCGCATCCGGGCCGAGACGATCGCCGCCGAGGACGTGCTCCACGATCTGGGCGCGATCAGCATGCTCTCCTCCGATTCGCAGGCTATGGGGCGCATCGGCGAGGTGGTCGTGCGCACCTGGCAGACCGCCGACAAGATGAAGCGTCAGCGCGGCCCGCTGCCCGGGGATGGGCGCAACGACAACGCCCGGGCGAAGCGCTACGTGGCGAAGTATACGATTAACCCCGCGATCACCCACGGGATCGCCCACGAGGCCGGCTCGATCGAGGTCGGGAAGCTCGCCGACCTGGTGCTCTGGAAGCCGGCCTTCTTCGGCGTCAAGCCCGAGCTGGTGGTGAAGGGCGGGTTCATCGCGTGGGCGGCCATGGGGGACCCGAACGCCTCGATTCCCACCCCCCAGCCGGTGCTCTACCGCCCGATGTTCGGCGCCTTCGGGCGCGCGCCGTTCGCGACGGGGCTGACCTTCCTCTCCCGCGCGGCGCTGGAGGACGGAGTCGCGGCGCGCCTCGGTCTCCAGAAGCGGGTGGTGGCGGTGAAGAACTGCCGCGGGCTCACGAAACGGGCGATGGTCGGGAACGACTACTGCCCGCGCATTGAGGTGGACCCGGAGACCTACCAGGTCCGCGCCGACGGCCAGCTGCTCACCTGCGAGCCGGCGCGGACCCTCGCCATGGCCCAGCGCTATTTCTTGTTCTGACATGAAGGTCGTCAGCGCGTCCCACGTGCACGTCGAGCCGGGCGCCCTCGCCGGCAAGGAGCGCGACGTGCTCAGGCTGACCTGGGAGGAGCGGCGCTGGAGTCGGAAGCGGGTGGTGACCGAGAAAGGACGGGAGGTTGCGTTGGCCCTTCCCACGGGCAGCACGCTCCGCACCGGGGACATCCTCCTGGTGGAGGCCGAGTGGTATCTCGAAGTGGAATCGGCTCCCGAGCCGGTCATCGCCGTCTTCGCGCGCGATCACGCCGAGGCGCTCCGCCTCGCGTTCGAGGTCGGCAATCGCCATTTCTCGCTCGCCGTCGAGCCGGATGCCCTCCTCGTTCCGGACGACCCGGCGATGGAGCAGCTCCTCGCCCGGCTCGGGGCGAAATGGGAGCGACGGACGGCCATCTTCAATCCCATCGGGGCCGCCCACGCCCATGAGCACTGATCCCCTGCTGAGCCTGCTCCAGTTCGCCGACGGCCTCTTTCCCAGCGGCGGCTACGCCCATTCCTTCGGGCTCGAGTATTACGTCCAGGCGGGCGAGGTCCGCGATCCGGCAGGCGTCGAGGCGTTCGTCCACGCCCACCTCGAAGGGGCGGCGGGGCCGTGCGACGCCGTCGCTGTCGTCGCGGCCTTGACGCTCGGCGATCGGGAGGACTTGGACGGCTGCCTCTCCCTCGACGAGACCCTCGACGCCATGAAGCCGGTCGCTGAATTCCGCGAAGCAAGCCGTCAAATGGGCCGCCAAACCCTCCGCGTCGCCGCCACCGTGACCGATCATCCGATGCTCCGCGCCGTTTCGGAGCTCGTCGAGGCAGGCCGGACGCCGGGCCATCACCCGCTGGCCTTCGGGCTGGCCGGGAGCGCGCTCGGGTGGCCTGCCGAGGCCGCCGCCCGCGCGTACCTCTACTCGACGGCGGCACTCCTCGTCGGCGCGGCGCTCAGGTTGCTACCGCTCGGCCAGCTCGATGGCCAGCGCATCCTCCGGGCGGCCGCTCCGCTCATCGAGCGGCTCGCCCGGGAGACCGAGGGCAAGGGGACCGCCGATCTCTGGAGCTTCGCCCCGGGGATCGAGATTGCAGGCATGCGCCACGCCCGGCTGGACGCGAGACTCTTCCGCTCATGATTCCGAAGCCGCTCAAGATCGGGGTGGGGGGACCGGTGGGGTCCGGGAAGACGGCGCTGGTCGAGGCGCTCTGCCTCCGCCTGCGCGACCGGTATGATCTCGCGGTGATCACCAACGATATCTACACGAAGGAGGACGCCCAATTCCTGATCCGCCGGGGCGTGCTCCCGGCCGAGAGGGTCCTCGGCGTGGAGACGGGAGGGTGCCCGCACACGGCCATCCGTGAGGACGCCTCGGTGAATCTGGAGGCGATCCGCGACCTCCTCCGCCGCTTCCCCGGCCTGGATCTGATCTTCGTGGAGAGCGGCGGCGACAACCTGGCCGCCACGTTCAGCCCCGAACTGGTGGATGCCGCGATGTACGTGATCGACGTGGCCGAAGGGGAGAAAATCCCGCGCAAGGGAGGGCCGGGGATCACGCGCTCCGACCTCCTGGTCATCAACAAGATCGACCTGGCTCCGTACGTGGGGGCCGACCTCTCCGTCATGGAGGCGGACGCCAAGCGGATGCGGGGAGCGCGGCCGTTCGTCTTCACCAACCTGAAGGATGGGACCGGCGTTGCTTCCATCATCGACTGGATCCGCGCCAGCCTTCTCTTCGACGCCTGATCGCGTCGGGCGGGACGGGGCGCTGGCGCTCGCCTTCGAGCGCCGGGGCGGGGGCACCGTCCTCACCGCGCGCCGCTTCACCCTTCCCCTCCAGGCCCTGGAGCCGATCCCCCTCGAGGGGGCCGGCTCGGTCTGTCTCACGCTCCTGAATCCCACGGGGGGGGTCCTGGGAGGCGATCGTCTGGAGGCGGAGATCGCGGTGGGACCCGGCGCCCACGTCTGCCTGACCACTCCCTCCGCCACGCGGGTCTATCGCGCGCTCGGCCCTCCCGCCGTTCAGGAGACCAGCATCCGGCTGGGGGCCGGCGCCACAGTCGAATACATTCCCGATCATGTGATCCCCCATCCGGGCTCGGTGTTCCATCAGTCCCTGACGGTGGAGATGGGACCCGGGAGCCGGGTGATTCTGTCTGATGCCCTGGCCATCGGCCGGCTCGCCCGGGAGGAGCGCTGGGCATTCAGAGAGCTGGTGAGCCGGATCAGCGTCACCTCCGGCGGGCGGCCGCTCTTTCTCGATCGGATCCGTCTGGACCCCTCACGCCGAATCCCGCAGGAGCTCGGCGGGATGGAGCGCTTCGGCTACCTCGCGAGCCTCGCGCTTTTCGCCGACGGCTTCGCGGGCTGGGAGGACGTGATCTGCGCCCTGGAGGCGCGGCTCGCCGCGTGGCCGTCGGTTCTGGGGGGCGTGAGCCTCGTGGCCGGGGGCGGGTGTCTCGTTCGGTTCCTCGCGCCGTCGGCCCAGGACCTCACCGAAGCGACCCGGGGCCTGTGGGCCCTGGCCCGCCACTCGCTCCTCGGTCTTCCCGCGCTCGACCTGAGGAAGTGGTGAGACCGGTCCCGCGCGCCGCGCTCGTCGCGATTCTGCTCGCCGGTCTCCTGGCGGCGTGCGCCGGCGTCGGCGGCCCGAAGGCCGGCGCTCCCGCCCACCATGCCGAAGGCGGGTTCAGGAATCCCGACCCCGGATACGTTCCGGCGCCGGCCTGGGTCCGCACAAAATTCTTCCTCTCCCGCATCTGGGGGACGACCTTCCATCCGCGAACGGCCGCCCTGCCGCGCGTCGAGAACGACGGCGCCGCGCTCCGTGAGAACCCGGCCAAGGACACCGTTACCTGGATCGGGCACTCGACGCTTCTCGTTCAGCTGGACGGGGTGAACCTCTTGACCGATCCCCACTGGTCGGATCGCTCCAGCCCGTTTTCCTTTGCAGGCCCCACGCGAGTCACGCCGCCGGGGCTCAGTTTCGAGGACCTCCCGCCCATCCACCTCGTCCTGATCTCCCACGACCACTACGATCACCTGGACGTCGCGACGGTCCTGCGCCTGGCGGAGGTCCATCGCCCGCTCTTCCTGGTGCCCCTCGGGCTCAAGGCGTGGTTCGCCGGGCTGGGGATCACGAGCGTCGAGGAGCTGGACTGGTGGGAGAGCCGCTCGGTCAGAGGGCTCACGCTGACGTGCCTGCCGGCCCAGCACTTCTCGAGCCGCACCTTCTGGGACCGGAACCGCCGGCTCTGGAGCGGATGGGCCGTGGCCGGGCGGGCCAAGCGGTTCTTCTTCGCGGGCGACACGGGGTACTATGACGTCTTCAAGGAGATCGGGAGCCGCCTCGGCCCCTTCGACCTGGCCGCCGTCCCGATCGGGGCCTACGTGCCGGCCGTCATCATGCAGCCGGCTCACACCACGCCGGAGGAAGCCCTCCAGCTCTTCGAGGACGTCGGGGGCCGGCGGTTCCTCGGCATCCACTGGGGGACGTTCGACCTGGCGGAAGAGCCCATCGAGGAGCCCCCGAAGCGCGTGGAGGCCGAAGCGCGGCGCCGCGGGATCGATCCCGACCGGCTCTTCCTCCTGAAGCACGGCGAGACCCGGCGCTGGTAAGATGGGGTCGCCGTGGCCGCCCAGGTGCTCGTGGTCGAGGATGAGCCGGACATCCGAGACCTCATCGTCCTCCATCTCCAGCGCGAGGGATTCCAAGTCCGCACGGCCCGCAACGGCGCCGACGCGCTGAGGCAGGTCAAAGCGTCTCTTCCCGATCTCGTCGTCCTCGACCTGATGCTGCCCGAGCTGGACGGCCTCGAGGTCTGCCGCCGTCTCCGCCGGGATGTGGCCACCGCCTCCCTCCCCGTGATCATGCTCACCGCCAAGGGGGACGAAGCGGATCGCGTCGTGGGCCTCGAGCTGGGGGCCGACGATTACGTGACCAAGCCCTTCTCCCCGAAGGAGCTGGTCGCGCGCGTCCGCGCCGTCCTGCGGCGGGCGCGGCCGCCGGAGGGGCCGACCGCGTTCAGCGTCGGCGGCCTCAGCGTGGACTTCGGCAAGCGCCAGACGGCAGTCGGAGGCGCACCGGTGGCGCTCACGCCGAAGGAGTTCGACCTGCTCCGCGCCCTCATCGAAGCCCATGGCCGCGTCCTCTCCCGCGAGGTCCTCCTGGACCGCGTATGGGGGTACGCTCGGGCGGGGGAGATCGAGTCGCGCACCGTGGACGTGCACGTCCGCCGGCTCAGGCAGAAGCTGGGCGCCGAGGGGCGCCGGATCGTGACCGCCAAGAGCGTCGGGTACCGCTTCGAGGAGGCCGACTGATGCTCCGCTGGCTGATCCTATTCTTCCGCCGCCGCATCGCCGTCAAGCTCACCCTGACGCTCCTGGCCTTTGTGGCGGTGGTGGAGGTGGTCGCGGGCGCCTACCTGACGCGAGCCCTCGAAGAGCGCGCCGTCCAGGCGCTGGAGGGGCGGCTTGTGGCGCTGGCCCGGCTCCTCCAGGACGACGCCCGCACGCTCCTCGCTCCGGCGGCGGCCCCCCAGGCGCGACGGGAGTTCGCGCTCCGCACGTCCCGCGTGACCGACGCCCGGATCACCCTCATCCTGCGCGACGGGCGCGTGGTGGCTGAATCCGATCGGCCCCTGGAGGATCTGGCGAAGATCGAGAGCCACCGGGATCGCCCCGAGGTCCGGACCGCGCTCGCCGGCGGCGTCGGGCGCGCCGTCCGGCGGAGCGAGACCGTGGGGCACGACCTCCTCTACGTGGCGCTCCCCATCCAGGACGGCACGCGCACGGTCGGGATCCTCAGGCTCGCCCTGCCGCTCGAGGTCGTGACCGGCGCTTACGCCTCCATCCGCCAGGTGCTGCTGGCCGGAGGATTCCTTGCCCTCGCGGTCGCGCTCGGGATCGGTCTCTTCGTGGCCCGCCGCGTCACCCGACCGGTCGTCGAGATGCAGTCCGTCGCTCGCCAGATGGCCGGAGGGGACTACACGGTGAGGGCTCCCGTCCGCTCGCCCGACGAGATCGGCAAGCTCGGCCGCGCGCTCAACGTGATGGCGTCCAGGTTCCGGGAAAAGATCGAGGACCTGGAGCGCGAGCAGGCCACGATCACCGCCATCCTCGACAGCATGGTGGAGGGCGTGCTGGCGGTGGACGGCCGCGACCATCTCCTGCTGCTCAACCAGAGCGTTCGGGCCATGTTCCGCCTGGGGCCCCGTCTCGGGCCGGGGAAGCCCTTTCTGGAGGTCATTCGCAACGCGGATCTCTTCGACTTGCTCGAGGCCTGCCGGGCCGCGGGGGGAGAGATGGTCTCGCGCGAGCTGAGCCTGACCACGCCCGTGGAGCGCGTCCACGAAGTCCACGCGCTGCCGCTTCGCCTCGGCGGCGAGGGGACCGGTGTGCTCATGGTGCTCCACGACGTCACCGAACTCCGCCGCCTGGAGCGCGTTCGGACGGAGTTCGTGGCCAACGTCTCGCACGAGCTGCGGACGCCGCTGACCGCGATCCGCGGCTACCTGGAGACTCTGCTGGAGGGGGGCCTCGACGAGCCGGACAACGGGCGGCGGTTCCTCCAGATCGTCTTTCGCCACGCCGAGCGTCTCGGCCGGCTGCTGGACGACCTGATGGATCTCTCCAACATCGAGCTGGGGAAAGTGACGCTGAAGCGCGAGCCAACCGACCTCGCCGACGTGCTCGAGCCCGTGCTGGCCATCGTGCGGCCTCAGGCCGAGGCCAAGCGGCTCGCCGTCGCAGCCGACCTCCCGCCGGGGCTCCCGGCCGTCAGCGCGGACCGGGATCGCCTCGTCCAGATCCTGCTCAACCTGGTTGACAACGCCGTGAAGTTCACACCCGAAGGCGGCCGCGTCACCGTGACGGCGTCGCCGCGGGAGGGGATGGTCGAGGTAGTCGTCGCCGACACGGGCGTCGGCATCCCCTCCACCGATCTGCCGCGCATCACCGAGCGCTTCTACCGCGTGGACAAGGCCCGATCCCGCGAGCTCGGCGGGACCGGCCTCGGGCTCGCGATCGTCAAGCACCTCGTCCAAGCCCACGGCGGCGAGCTCCGAATCGAGAGTGAGCTCGGCAAGGGCACCACCGTCAGCTTCACCCTGCCGACGGCGCGAGTGGAGGAGGCGGCGTGACCCCTTGATCCGTTACACGGAATTAACACGTTCGTTCTTTGCCTGTAACCCAGGAGGTAGAGACTGGCTACAGATAGAGAAAGGAGCGTGCGATGAGACGGACAATCTGGACTGGATGGCTCGTGGTCGTGCTGGTGCTGGCGCACGGAGTGGGGTGGGCGCAGGAGGCTCTCAAGGTGGACCCGGCGCTCCCGCCGTACAAGGCGGTGAGCGGGGTCAGCGGTAATCTCTCGAGCGTCGGCTCAGACACGCTCAACAACCTGATGACGCTCTGGGCCGAGGGCTTCTCGAAGTTCTACCCGAACGCCAAGATCCAGATCGAGGGGAAAGGCTCCTCGACGGCGCCGCCCGCCCTGATCGCGGGGGCCGCGCAGCTCGGTCCCATGTCGCGCGCGATGAAGGGGACGGAAGTCGATCAGTTCGAGAAGAAGTACGGCTACAAGCCCACCCCCATTCGGACGTCGGTGGACGCCCTGGCCGTCTTCGTCAACAAGGACAACCCGGTCAAGTGCCTGACGATCGCCCAGGTGGACGCGATCTTCTCCAAATCGCGCCGCCACGGATACAGGGAGAACGTCACGGCATGGGGCCAGCTTGGCCTCACCGGAGAGTGGGCGGGCAAGCCGATCAGCCTCTATGGCCGCAACTCGGCGTCGGGGACGTACGGCTTCTTCAAGGAGCACACGCTCAAGAATGGTGACTACAAGGACTCGGTGAAGGAGCAGCCGGGCTCGGCGTCCGTCGTCCAGGGCGTGACGGTGGACCGCTACGCCATCGGCTACAGTGGGATCGGCTATGCGACCGCCGGCGTCCGGGCCGTTCCGCTCGCCGAGAAGGAAGGCGGCGCGTGCGTGGAGGCCACGGCCGACAACGCCTATTCGGGGACCTACCCGCTGGCCCGCTTCCTCTTCGTCTATGTCAACAAGGCTCCGGGCAAGCCGCTCGATCCGCTGACCCGGGAGTTCGTCAAGCTGGTGCTCTCGAAGGAGGGTCAGGAAGTGGTGATCAAGGACGGCTATTTCCCGATCCCCGCCTCGGTGGCCCAGGAAGAGATCAACAAGATCCAGTAGCATGGCCATCGGCGCGGAGGCATTGAAGGCGGGCGGGCCGGGGCCACCAGCCGGCCCGCTAGCCATCAGCCGGGCGCGGACGAGCCGGCGCATCCTGCTGGATCGCCTCTCGTCCCGGCTTGTCGTGGTCGGTGGCGTGATCATCATCGTCTCGATCCTGGCGATCCTCGTCGTGATCGCGGGCGAGGTCTATCCGCTCTTCAAGAAGCCGACGGCGCTGTTCCTGGGCCGGCATGGTGTCCCGGGGGCGATCCCCGTGCCCGGCGACGCGGCGGGGGTCGAGGAGTACCGCGAGCTCGCGTATCAGGTCACGGCAGATGGGATGCTTCGGTTTGTTGCCCTCAAGGAGGACCGGACGCTGGCGCCGGTCCCGGTCCCAGGGGTGGACGGGGCCGCGGTGACGGCCGCGGCCCACAACGGCAAGTCGAGCCACGTCATCGGGACGTCCGACGGCCGGGTGATCCCGCTGGAGCTCGTGTTCGATGTGACCTTCAAGGATGGCAGGCGCACGATCACGCCTCGAGCGGAGTTCGGCCAACCCTTCCTCCTCGACGGAGAAAGGCGGCGGCCCGTCCGGCGGCTGGCCTTCGCGGCCCCGCCCTCGGGTCCGCTCACCGTGGCGCAGGTCGGCCCGACCGAGCTGGTCGTCCGGACGATCGTGGAGCGGAAGGCGCTCATCGGGCCGGGCACCAAGATCGAATCGCTCCAGTCCCTGGCCGTGCCGGTGGAGGGGGAAATCACGGCGCTCAGGCTCGACGGCCGCGGGGAGGACCTGTTCGTCGGCACCTCGCGCGGCCAGGTAGTCCGGTACGATATGCGCGACACGGCCAACCCGACGCGCGCCGACGTCACGGACGTGACCGGCAACCACGGCGCGGTGACGGCCCTCGGCCTCCTGATCGGGGACCGCACGCTGGTGGTGGGAGACCAGGCGGGCGGTGTCTCGACGTGGCAGGTGATTTCCCCTCCACGCGGGGGGGAGCGCCGGCTTACCCGAGTGTATCGGTTCGAGGACCACGCCGGCCCCGTCATCGCGATCAGTCCATCGAGGCGCGACAAAGGCTTCACCACTGCGGACGCATCAGGCCAGATCCACCTCCACTACGGGACCTCCGGCCGCACTCTGCTGGCCATGCGGGCGCCGGACGGCGCGCCGCTGCGAGCGGTTGTCTTCGCTCCCAAGACCGACGGCCTTCTCGCCCTCGATGAACGCGGCGTCCTCTCCCACTGGCAGGTGGAGAACCCGCACCCCGAGGTCAGCCTGCGGACCCTGTTCGGCAAGGTGTGGTACGAGGGGTACGCGAGGCCGGAGTACGTCTGGCAGTCCACCGGCGGCACCGACGACTACGAGGCGAAGTTCAGCCTCACGCCGCTGATCTATGGCACGCTCAAGGGGACGTTCTACGCCCTGCTCTTGGCGGTGCCGCTCGCGCTCCTCGCCGCCCTCTACGTCAGCGAGTTCATGCACCCGACGATCAAGGGGTACGTCAAGCCGGTCATCGAGATCATGGCGGCGTTGCCGAGCGTGGTGCTTGGCTTCCTGGCGGGCCTCTGGCTCGCCCCCATGGTCGAGCGGGTCGTGCCGGGGCTCTTCCTGATCCCGCTCGTGGTGCCGGCGTGCATCCTGGCGGCGCTGTTGCTCTGGCGCGGCCTGCCCGTCTCGATCCGCGGTCGCATGCGGGTGGGCACGGAAGCGCTCCTCCTCGTTCCGGTGGTGGGGATCGGCGTCTGGATCGCCCTGGCGCTCGGGGGACTCGTCGAAGCGCAGCTCCTGGGGGGCAACTACCGCGGCTGGCTGCTCTCGGCGCTCGGGCTCACCTACGACCAGCGGAACTCCCTGGTGGTCGGGATCGCCATGGGGTTCACCGTGATCCCCATCATCTTCACGATCGCCGAGGACTCGCTCGCCAACGTCCCGCAGCATCTGCGGGCAGGCTCCCTGGCTCTCGGGGCAACGCGGTGGCAGACGGCGCTCCGCATCGTCCTCCCCACGGCGAGCCCCGGCATCTTCTCCGCCATCATGATCGGGTTCGGCCGGGCAGTCGGCGAGACGATGATCGTCCTCATGGCGACGGGAAACACCCCGGTGATGGATTGGTCGATCTTCAACGGCTTCCGAGCGCTGTCGGCGAACATCGCCGTGGAGCTGCCCGAGGCGCCCGAGGGCGGCACGCTCTTCCGCGTTCTCTTCCTGGCGGCCTTCCTGCTCTTTTGCCTCACCTTCCTTGTGAACACCGTCGCCGAGGTGGTCCGTCTCAAGCTCCGGCGGAAGTACCGCTACCTGTGATGTTCGAGCCGAGGGGCTGACGACGAGGCACTCATGAAACGCTTGTGGAAGAGCGGCGAACCCTTCATCTGGCTGACGGGCGGAGCGCTGGCGCTCGCCCTGCTGCTGGTGGCGGGGCTGGTGGCGCTGATTCTGGCGAACGGGCTCGGCCTCTTCTGGCCCAGGGACGTGGTCCGCATGACGCTGGCCGACGGCAAGGTGATGACGGGCCAGCAGGTGGAGCGCGAGGCGGTCCCCGGCAAACCGGGCCAGTACCGCATCAAGCTCCGGGTGGCCAACCGCGACCTCTACGGCGCGGACTTTCAGTGGGTCGATGAAGCCCGGATCGCCACGCGCGAATACCCGCCCGACGCCGTGGTCGTCGAGCGGACCGAGTGGGGATTGCTGATCGGAACGATCCAGGAGGTGCGCGACGGGGGCAGGACGGTGGCCGTCGGCTCCGCCCGGGGATTGGACGAGCTGAGGAGGCAGCTTCCCGAGGCGGCGCGACTGCGGGAGGAGATCCGGCGCATCGAGAAGGGCGACATCGGCGCCATCAACTTCGCCCAGGACCGGGTCCGCCTCGCCCTGAAGCGGCTCGAGATCAAGGGCGTCACCCGCGGCCCCGACGTGGACGCTCTCCAGAGCCAGATGGGGGCGCTCCAGGCTCGCTACAGGGAGCAGGAGGCGCGGCTCGCCGGGCTCAGAAAGCGCCAGACCGCCAGCGTGGTCGTGACCGCAGACGACGGCAAGGAAAAGGATCTGCCACTGGTCCAGGTCCTGAACGTGTACGCCCCGAACACGATGGGAGTGTTCGCGAAAAGCGGGCACTATGCGGCCGGCGTGTGGGAGTTCGTGTCCGACGATCCCCGGGAAGCGAACACCGAGGGAGGCGTCTTCCCCGCCATCTTCGGGACGGTTATGATGGTCATGATCATGAGCATCATGGTCACGCCGCTGGGGGTGCTGGCGGCCTTCTACCTCCGCGAGTACGCGCGGCAGGGGACGTTCGTCAGCGCCGTCCGGATCGCGGTCAACAACCTGGCGGGCGTGCCGTCGATCGTGTTCGGGGTATTCGGCGTGGGCTTCTTCATCTATTTCGTGGGGGGGACCATCGACCGGTGGTTCTTCGCGGAGGCGCTGCCGACGCCGACCTTCGGCACGGGGGGCATCTTGTGGGCCTCGCTGACCCTCGCGCTCCTCACCGTCCCCGTGGTGATCGTGGCCACGGAAGAGGGGCTGGCAGCGATTCCGAGCGAGATGCGGGAGGCATCGCTGGCGCTGGGCGCGACCAAGCTCGAGACCACCCTGCGGGTCGTTCTGCCGGCGGTGATGCCGTCGATCCTGACGGGGCTGATCCTGGCCATGGCCCGGGCGGCGGGCGAAGTCGCCCCGCTCATGATCACCGGGGTCGTCAAGCTGGCCCCGGCGCTCCCTATCGATGGCTTCTGGCCGTTCGTGCATTTGGACCGGAAGTTCATGCACCTCGGGTTTCACATCTACGATGTGGGCTTCCAGTCGCCCAACGTGGATGCGGCGCGCCCGATGGTCTTCGCCACAACGCTGCTCCTCCTCCTGATCGTCGTCCTGCTGAATCTGTTCGCGATCGGTCTCAGAAATCGGCTGCGGCGGAAGTACGCGATGGCAGCCGTCTAGGAGGGCTTCATGCGGGGGAACATTCAGGTCACGGCGACCCTCAATCCCCATGCGGGCGCCTCTGGTATCATCGAAACGCCGATGGTGGAGATCGACCACCTGTCGCTCTGGTACGGGGAGAAGCGTGCCCTGAAGGACGTCTCGATGTCCATCCCGAAGCACCGGATCACCGCCTATATCGGGCCGTCGGGCTGCGGCAAGACCACGCTGTTGCGCTGCCTGAATCGGATGAACGATCTGATCGATGGCGTGAGGATCGTCGGAACCATCCGGATCGGGGGGACCGATATCTACGACCCGGCGCTGGACGTCACCGAGCTGCGAAAGCGCGTCGGCATGGTGTTCCAAAAGTCGAACCCCTTTCCGAAGTCCATCTTCGAGAACGTTGCCTACGGCCCACGGATTCTCGGCGTGACCGGCCGGAACGACCTGGACGCGATCGTCGAGCGGAGCCTGCGGGCGGCCGCGTTATGGGACGAGGTGCAGGACCGCCTCGACGACAGCGCCCTGGGTCTGTCGGGCGGCCAGCAGCAGCGGCTCTGCATCGCCCGCGCGATCGCGGTGGAGCCCGACGTGCTCCTGATGGACGAGCCGTGCTCGGCGCTGGATCCCATCGCCACGGCCAAGATCGAGGAGCTGATGCTCGAGCTCAAGAACAGCTACACGATCGTGATCGTGACCCACAACATGCAGCAGGCAGCCCGCGTGTCCGACTACACCGGGTTCATGCTGCTCGGCGAGCTGGTGGAATTCGGGGTCACGAAGGAGCTGTTCACGAATCCCAGGGACAAACGGACCGAGGATTACATCACCGGGCGGTTCGGCTAGGACCGGGGGCCGACATGCAGCGCCATTTTCACGAAGAGCTGGCGACATTGAAGCAGACACTCCTCACGATGGGAGGGCTGGTGGAGGACCAGATCCACCGCGTGATGCGTGCGCTGATCGAGCGCGACGACGCCCTCGCCCGGGAGGTTATCGACCGCGACCGGCGGGTGAACATGCTCGACGTCGAGGTGGACGAAAAGTGTGTGGAGCTCCTGGCGCTCCATCAGCCGGCCGCGGGCGACCTGCGCTTCATCACGACGGCCATGAAGATCGTGACCGATCTGGAACGGATCGGAGATCAGGCGGTGAACATCGCCCAGCGCGCCATCGAGCTGAACCGCGAGCCCCAGCTGAAGCCCTACATCGACTTGCCGCGGATGGCGGAGAAGGCGGCGCGGATGGTCAAGGAGAGCCTGGATGCGTTCGTCAACCGGGATACCGCACTGGCGCGCCAAGTGTGCGCCGAGGACGCGGCCGTGGATGCGCTGAAGGAGCAGGTCTTCCGGGAACTCCTGACCTTCATGATGGAGGATGCGCGAACCATTCCGCGCGCCATCCGCCTCATTCTCATCTCGCGCTTTCTCGAGCGGGTGGCCGACCACGCGACCAACATCGCCGAGATGGTGGTCTACTTGGTCGAGGGGAAGATGGTGAGGCACACGCTGGCGTAATGTATACTGTCTTCGTGGCGAACGAACGGAAGTACCAGCTCCAGTCGGAAGAGGGAAACCGGCAACTCGACGCGCTCCTGGAAGGCCTCCAGGTTCCCCGCGAGACCTGGCCCTACTACTCGCAGATGCTGACCACCGTCCTCAAAATGTTCGAGGACGGCGCGGAGGTCGGCGACCTCAAGATCGCGAACTCCGCCCTGAAGGAGCTCCGCTACTCCTTCAAGGTGTTCGCCCCGTACCGGGAGGTGCCCAAGGTCACCGTCTTCGGCTCGGCCCGGACGCCGGCGGATCATCCCTTCTCGGCCCTGGCGCGCGACCTGGGGCGCCGGATGGTGGAAGCGGGCTGGATGGTCGTCACGGGGGCGGGAAGCGGCGTCATGGGCGGGGCCCAGGCGGGAGCCGGCCGGGAGAAGAGCTTCGGGCTCAACATCCGGCTGCCCTTCGAGCAGGAAGCCAACCCCTGGATCGCCGACGATCCCAAGCTCATCAGCTTCAAGTACTTCTTCACGCGCAAGCTCTTCCTGCTCAAGGAGTCGGCCGCCGTCTGCTACCTGCCGGGCGGCTTCGGCACCTGCGACGAGGCGTTCGAGGTGCTCACGCTGATCCAGACGGGGAAGACCCGCCTCATCCCGGTGATCCTCCTCGACGTCCCCGGGGGCACCTACTGGAAGACGTGGGAGACCTTCGTGCGGGGGCAGATGGTAGGACAGGGTCTGATCTCAGGTGAGGACGTCCACCTCTACCGGCTGGCGAACGGCGTGGAGGAGGCCGGGCGCGAGATCCTCGGCTTCTACCGCGTCTTCCACTCCCAGCGCGTGGTCGGCGAGCACCTGGTGCTCCGGCTCCGCTGGCTGCTGTCGGAGCAGGCCCTCGCCGAACTCCAGCGGGAATTCGACGACATTCTCAAGGGACCGGCCGAGCAGGTTCCGGGGCCGCTGCCCCCCGAGGGAGACGAATATCCCGATCTCCCCCGGCTCGTCCTGCCGTTCAACCGGACGAACTACGGCCGGCTGCGGCAGCTCATCGACTTCGTCAACCGGATCTAGGCGGGCTTGACGGCGCGGACGAAGGCACTCATCAGTTTGCCGTCCGTCCCGGCGATGAGGTCCTCCAGGCTCTCGCCCTCCAAAGTCCCCGACTCGAGCAGGTCCTTGTACTGGACCAGCAGCTCCTTCGCATCCTCGAGCCGGTAGATCCGGGTCGGCTCGACGTCGATCTGCGAAAACCCGACACGGCCGAGCTTCTCGCGGTACTCCTCCTCCGTGAGGGCCCCGGCAACGCAGCCGGCCCAGGCCTCCAGGCTCCGGCGGATCGGGGCCGGCAGCTCACCGCGCACCACGATGTCGGAGACGGCGAAGCGGCCGCCGGGCTTGAGGACGCGGAACGCCTCGGCCAGCACGCGATCCTTGTTTCCCGAAAGGTTGATGACGCAGTTCGAGATGATGACGTCCACCGAGCGGTCGGGCAGGGGGATGCTCTCGATCTCGCCCTTCAGGAACTCCGCGTTCGTCACGCCGGCCTTCCGCTGGTTCTCCCGCGCCAGGGCCAGCATCTCGTCCGTCATGTCGAGGCCGTAGGCCTTGCCGGTGGGGCCGACGCGCTTCGCCGAGAGCAGCACGTCGATGCCGCCGCCCGAGCCCAGGTCCAGCACCACCTCGCCGGGCTTGAGCTGGGCCAGGGCCGTGGGGTTCCCGCAGCCGAGCGAGGCCGCGACGGCTTCCGCCGGTAGGCCGCGGAGCTCGTCCTTCACGTAGAGGTCCTTCGTGACGACGCTCCCACACGAGGTGGGGCCGCAGCAGCTGGTGTCCGCCTCCTTCGCCTTCAGGGCCGCCTTGCCATACTTGTCCTGGATCGTGGCCTTCAGCTCTTTGGTGTCCATGTCGCGCCTCCCATCAAGAATGATTGATCAGTCCAGAGAGCGTGCCTTCGAGCGCCGAGAGGCCCGCCGGGTTCAGCCGGTAGTACACCCAGCGCCCCTGGCGGCGGTCGATGAGGAGCCCCGCGTCCTTCATGGTCTTCAGGTGGAACGAGAGCGCGGACTGCGACATTCCGAGCCAGTCCTGGAGCTCGCACACGCAGCGCTCGCCGTCGCGCAGGAGGTCCAGGATCCGCAGGCGGGGC
>Ga0209002_10000896_pt1 | contig 24015 bp, 20 predicted proteins | sample Rifsed16ft2_FD_184010 | JGI IMG/M metagenome (GOLD analysis project Ga0209002, IMG submission 184010) | Soil microbial communities from Rifle, Colorado, USA - sediment 16ft 2 (version 2) | ecosystem: Environmental > Terrestrial > Deep subsurface > Rock core/Sediment | place: Rifle, Colorado... | reverse complement strand
AGGCAATCTGGTGCTGCTGGAATCGACCTCGCCGCCGCGCACCACCGTTGACCTGGTCGTGCCTATACTGGAAAAATCCGGGCTCAAGGCCGGGGTTGACTTTTATGTGGCCTATTCGCCCGAGCGGGTGCTGCCGGGCCAGATTTTGCGCGAACTGGTGGAAAATACGCGGGTGGTTGGCGGCATCACCCCTGAATCAGCGCAGGCTGCCCATGACTTTTATGCCATTTTTGTGACCGGCGAAATCGTGCAAACCGATGCCACCACCGCTGAAATGGTCAAACTGATGGAAAACACCTACCGCGACGTGAACATCGCGATCGCCAATGAATTTTCCCGCCTGGCCGACCGTTTTGGCGTGGACGTGTGGGAAGCCATCAGTCTGGCGAACCGCCACCCGCGGGTTAAAATTCTTCGCCCAGGTCCCGGAGTTGGCGGGCATTGCATCAGCGTCGATCCCTGGTTCCTGGTGGAAGCCGCGCCGGACCTGGTCAATATCATACGGGCGGCACGCCAGGTGAATGACTCGCAGCCGCCCTTCGCGGTCAAGCTGGTGGAAAGAGCGCTTGGCGATCTGGCGGGTAAACGCATCGCTGCGCTGGGTCTGGCCTTTAAACCGGACGTAGATGATCTGCGCGAGAGCCCGGCCATCGAGGTGGTGCAATTGCTGCTCAAAGCCGGCGCCCAGGTGACGATTTTTGAGCCGTATAAGCTCGATTTCACCATCGACGGCGCACAAACAGCCCATTCAATCGAGGAAGCGGTGGCAGAGGCTGATGCTATTGTCCTGCTGGTGGCGCATTCAAGTTTGAATGCGCTCGATGCGGTAGAAGTGTCCAAAATGACACCCGCGCGCGTCGCGGTGGATGCCGTCAACGGTTGGCGAGCCGCTCTCTGGCAGGCTGCCGGCTTTGACATCTACCGTCTGGGCGTCGGGAGCGGGCATGGCAAATAAATTGCGGGTGGTGTCGATCTTTGGCACCCGGCCTGAAGCGGTGAAAATGGCGCCGGTGGTCAAAGCCCTGGCAGCCAACCCGCAAATCGAATCGAAGGTGATCGTCACCGCCCAGCATCGCGAAATGCTAGACCAGGTGCTGAGCCTGTTTCAAATCACCCCAGACCTCGATTTGAATTTAATGAAACCAAACCAAAACCTGGCCGACTTGACCGCGGACATCTTCACCAGTCTGGATCCGATCCTCAAGGACATGCGGCCGGACTGGATGCTGGTGCAGGGTGATACCACCACGGTGATGGCTGCCAGCCTGCTGGGTTACTACAACCGCATCCATGTTGGGCATGTGGAGGCTGGCCTGCGCACCGGCGACCGCTGGCAGCCGTTCCCGGAAGAGATCAACCGCCGAGTGGCGGGGGTTGTGGCGGATTTACACTTCGCGCCTACCGAGCATAGCCGGCAGAACCTGCTGCGTGAAGGGGTTCCGGATTGGCGCATCGCGGTCACCGGCAACCCGGTCATCGATGCGCTCAACGAGATTTCCACCCGGCCCGCACCGCCGGAGATCACCGCTATACTGGCTGAAAAGGGGATTCGGGCAGGCGGACGCAAGCTGATCCTGGTCACCGCTCACCGGCGCGAGAATTTTGGGCAGCCCATTGAGGCCATCTGCGCGGCTTTGCGCGCCCTGGCTGAAAAATACGCGGACAGCATTCATTTGATCTACCCGGTGCATCTCAACCCGAACATCCAGGAACCGGTGCATCGCCTGCTCGACGGAATTGCCAACATAACTTTACTGCCGCCGCTGGAATACCTGCCGCTGGTCCATTTGCAGCGCAATGCCACCCTGGTGCTGACCGATTCCGGCGGCATTCAGGAGGAAGCCACCGGTCTGGGGGTGCCAACCCTGGTCATGCGCCAGACGACTGAGCGTCCGGAGGGGGTGGATGCCGGGGTGTTGAAGCTGGTCGGGACGGATACCGATACGATTGTGCGAGAAGCCTCCCGGCTTTTGGATGATAACCAGGCTTACCAGGCGATGTCGCATGCCGCCAATCCCTTCGGCGACGGTCACGCCGCTGGACGCATCGTTCAGGCAGTGCTCGACTTTCAGGAGCGCTAAAGAGCTGCTATGAACAGTGGCAGCATTTGTCTTGTGCCGGTCATCAACCGGGTCGCGGGACCGGGCTCGTTTCAACTCAAGCTCAAGGCAGCTCTGGAACGGCGCGGCTACCGGGTGCATCATGACCCGACCCAGGCTGATACGCAGGCTATTCTGATCATTGCCGGCACACGCCGACTGAGCGAAATTTGGGCGGCTAAACGGCGCGGCGTACGCATCGTGCAGCGGCTGAACGGCATCAATTATGTGCATCGGGTTAGGCCTTTAGGTTTTAAACATTGGTGGCGGGCGGAAACCGGCAACCTTTTATTAGCCTACACCCGCCGCTTTGTGGCAGAACATGTGGTATACCAGAGTAATTTCACCCGCGACTGGTGGCACGACTGGTATGGCTCGCATAAAGCGCCGTTCACCGTGATCCGTAACGCGGTAGATTTGCAGGCGTACTCACCAGCTGGCGCAGAAACCCCGCCGATCGACCACATCCGCGTACAGGTCGTGGAAGGGCATTTGAATTGGGATAATGGCCCGGCACTGGAAAATGCTCACCGCTTTGCCCTGGCGCTGCAGCAGGCAGCCGGAAAACAGGTGGAACTGGTGATCGCAGCGGATGTGCTGCCGGCGCTGCGGGATTCGGTGCACCAGAACGTACCGGGTGTGTGGGTAAATTATGCAGGTGTCGCCCCGCGCGAACAAATCCCGGTGATGAGCCGGCAAGCCAGCCTGCAATATTCAGCCGAGATCAACCCGTCCTGCCCCAATTCTGTAGTTGAGGCATTGGCCTGCGGGCTGCCGGTAGTTGGTTTTGACTCCGGCTCGCTCACCGAACTGGTCCAGGGTAATGCTGGCGCAGTTGTGCCATACGGCGGCGATCCATGGAAGCTGGACCTGCCGGACTTTCCTACCCTCGCCAGGGCATCACTGCCGCTGCTGGCAGACCCGGCACCTTACCGTCAGGGCGCCCGCGCGTTGGCTGAAGCGCAGTTCGATCTGGAGCACATGACTGACCTTTACCTGCAAGTCTTGTTGGACGGCAATCCAGCTGCAACCCATAATTAAGATAAATCTAATCTAAATATATATAATTATAGATGCTGGTGGGTGCCTGCCGGCGTCTTTTTTTTGTTAGCCTGGCAGCATCTCCGCACATTCCATCATCCCGCGTTCCTTAATAGGAGGTAATGTGGCATCTCAAGTTCGAACGTACGACGTTCAATTTTCTGATCCGCCGGCAGTGACCAGCCTTTTTGGCAGCCCCAAATGGTCCTGGTTGTGGTTAATCGCCCGGCTTTATGTTGGTTACACCTGGATTTCTTCCGGCTGGGGCAAGCTCTCCAACCCCGGATGGACACAAACCGGCGAGGCGCTTAAAGGTTTTTGGGAGCGCGCCGCAGCCATCCCGGAAGCGCCAGCACGCCCGATGATCGCGGTGGATTGGTACCGGACATTTATCCAGGCCATGCTGGATTCGGGTTCTTATGTCTGGTTTTCCAAACTGGTGGTTGCCGGCGAGATCATCATTGGCGCTGCCTTGATTCTGGGCCTCTTTACCGGTATCGCTGCTTTTGCCGGCGGCTTTATGAATTGGAACTTCATGATGGCTGGGACTGCATCCATCAATCCGATTCTGTTCACTCTGTCGATCCTATTGATTCTGGCCTGGAAAAATGCAGGCTGGCTCGGGTTGGACCGTTGGGTCTTGCCGCTGCTGGGAACTCCCTGGCAGCCAGGTAAAGCCTTCAAGCCTGAACCAAAATCAGATTGACGACAGCCAAATCGTTTTCAATATAAAAATCAGCCGCCTGTTGAGGGCGGCTGATTTTTTAGAGGTCGCGTAAAACGCGGTATGGACCGCGGGAAATTTCCCAGGGGTAGACGATATGCGCGTCCGTGATGGCAGCGTAATAATCCGGACGGGCAGAGCCAAACAGGTTGCGGTGGGGGTTAAAATGCAATACGCAGGTGTTCGGTTGACCGCCGGCAGAGGTGACGCGGTTTTTCACGGCGGTGATCGTTCGGCCGGATCCCCAAACATCATCTACGATCAAAATGCGCCGCCCGCGCATCAGCTCGCCTTCGGGGAACTGCAGGAATTTCGGCCAGGCCATCCAGCGGGTCTTCTCTTTTTCCGTCTCAAGTTCCGCCTCGGCCGGGAAATCCACCGAAGCCGTCAGGATGACGCTTAGTTTGAGGGCATCGGCCAACAATCCCCCGGGAATGATACCGCCATGTGTAATCATCACCATGGCGTCAAATTCAGTCTCAAATTGTGGGATCAAGTGATCGATTAACTGGTCAACGTCGTTCCAGGTTAACACTTCACGCCGCATGCGTCAAAGCCCTCGAATTCGAAATTCAATCTCTTTTAAAAAATTATAGCAGGGATTTTAATGTTGGACTATCCTTCTCCGGCGGAAACTTTGTTGCGCCCGGCCTGTTTGGCCTGGTACATCGCCATATCCGCGCAGCGAAACAACTCATCCGAGGTACGGCAAGTTTCGGAGGCAGTTGCCACCCCAATGCTGACCGTGATCTTGATCTCATTATCACCGGCTCTTACGGGATGAGATTCAACCAATACACGCAGCCGCTCGGCAGCTTCAATGGCTTTGTCCTTGGGTGTCTCTGGCAGCAGAACGACGAATTCCTCGCCGCCGTGCCGACCGAGAATATCGCTTTCGCGTACTGCACGACGCAATTGGCCGCACATTTCCTTGAGTACCAGATCGCCGGTGGTATGGCCGAAACGGTCATTGACCGCTTTAAAAAAGTCAATGTCGATCAGTATCAGGGAGGTGGCATGGTGGTAACGGCGGGCGCGCGCCAATTCCATCTCGACAAGTTCATAAAAATATCGGCGGTTGTAGAAACCGGTCAGTTCATCGGTGACTGCCAGCAGCTGGACCTGTTCAAACAGGCGCGCGTTTTCAATGGCAATCGAAGCCTCATTGGCAAAAATCTCAGCCAGCCGGGTGTGCTCGCTGCCGTACAAAGCCGGGGTATCCGAGTAAACGCTTAAATAACCAAGCACCTGTCCGTGACCGAGCAGGGGAACGCCCAGCCAGCTTTGACCGCAGTTGAGCGGTCCGAGCGATTCAAAGGGACGGTATTCCAGCGCATTTGGCAGGAACAGCGGTGTGCGGTTGCGGTTGATTGCCTCGAACTGCGGATTGCGGGCGGAAATTTCCAGGTCAAGCGGATCATTGTCCGGTGTAAAACCGCTGGCTGCCTGAACGCGCAGTTTGCTGCCTGCCAGCATGTACAGGATCACCCGGTCGTATGGAATTAGTTTTTGCAGATACTCCAGCACATTTTTCAGTACCTGCTCCATGTTCAGTACCGAGGTAAAGGCTGTCATGGCCTGACGCAGCAGTTCGATCTGGTTGCGGGTGTTTTCGTCCATTTGCTGCCGGGTTTTCTGCGGACTGATGTCGCGCAGGATGTTCAGTACGTACTGCTCTGACAGCTGAATACAATCACAGGTCACCCACTTTTGATCCTGCGTCACCGTGCTTATATAAGAAAATTCCTCCTGGCGTGACTTCCCCGTAGCGAAAGCAGTCTCCACCAGACCCGTAAAATGCAGGGAATTGGCGTAAAAATCATCGAGCAGCAAGCCGGTCATATCCTGCAGCGCAATGTTCGACAGATTGGCGGCGGCTTGATTGGCTACCACCAGGCGGATATCTCCATCTTTATCCTTGCCCCAGATCAAGATCGGGTCAGGCAAGTTGAGGAAGTTTTGCCAGAAAAATGGTTCGTTGACATGCAGGTTAATGTCGCTGTTCAGTAATTTTTCGATTTCACGCCGCAGTTGACGGTTGGATTCCTCCAACGCGGCAGTACGTACGATCACTTGCTCCTCAACCTGTTCCTGCTGGCGGCGCAGCCAGATCTCAGGCTGCCCGCTATTTTGTGCATCAACCATATTGAGCAGCACTGCCGGTACCTGTCCATCGAGCGACACCAGGGGTGAAAAATACAGCATAAACGAGCGGTTGGAGAAGGATAACTCCAGGGTGGAATCGATGCCCTGGCTGGCTTGCTGGATGGATTTGTCGAGTTCCTGTGACAATGGACCGAAGAGATCCAACAGCGAGCCGCCGGCTGCCAGGGGTTTTTCGGTTAACCGTTCTGCCAGAAGGGCGGCTGCCTGGTTGCAGCCAATCACGCGCAGCTCATTGTCGAACAGGATGAAAGGCTGCGGGTTTGAATCCAGGCTTTTAAACACACTTTTCCAGGCCTCAGCCTGGATCTGGTCTATACCGCTAGAATTTGGATTCTTCCCCCAATGAGCCATATGCTAAACCTGCAATGACCATCACCCTGCAGCCAGGTATAGTTTGTTCGGCTGCTGATTCGGATATTCCATTGATTATACAAGATAAGCCCGATAAACTCACCCTCAAAACCAGTCCAGGTTGGATTAAACAAAAACAGGGTGAGCTATTCAGTCAGCTCACCCTGTTTCAAACTGCTGGGGCTTATTCCGCCAGTTCGACTTCGCTGATGAAATTTCCATGCCAGGTGTGCAGCCAGATTTGACCGTTATTGTGCACACTCAACATCCCAGCGATTTGGCCATCGATGCTGTAATCAAACGTGAAATAACCATAAAATGCGATGCCCATACCCTCAACCTGAGCACCCGAAATTTCCTGATCCAAATCAGCCTGGGCTGCTGCCGCGGCTTCTTCCAACGTTAGCGTGCCGCCAGTGGTGGCATACCAGCCACCCATATGGCCGTATTTCTCGTTCCACATCATGTTGGGGCCGTGTTCCGGATAGATGGATCCGGTGAAAGGATCAACCAGCAATTCCATCGCGCCGCGCCCGGTATCTTTTTCCAGCACTACCGCGTAAAAGTTCTGCTCGAATTCCATGATCTCGGCCAGTTCAAGGTTCGAATCATCGACCAAGTAGGCTTCCAGCTTTGCCTGAACCTCTTCGATCGTGAGGCGGGTGCCGCTTTGATCGGGATTGCCGGGATTAATGAACGGGCAAGCATTCGCGGCATTATCCGGCGTCGACCCGCGGTAGCCGCCCATCATCCCGCCAAAGGATTGACCGCCCATCATGCCGCCATATCTTGTGCCGCGGTTGCCCATCATCCCGCCGAAAAACGAATTTGAACCGCTGGTTTGGCCGCAGCCAGTTGCCGGACTATCCGGGCCATTGAACCAGTTTGCCATAAAACCGGGCAGCCGCAGCGCGCTCATCATGGGCATTCCAAAGAAGTTCGATCCCACACGCGGCACGGCTTGCCCGGTCCAGAACCAGCTGGCTGCCAACACCCCGGCGGCAATCAGCCCAAGAACAGCTACCCCAATGATCAATCCAATGAATACTTTGTTCATCTCATCCTCGTTTTCCTGTAAACATCTAATTTGCTACCGTTGCTTGAATCCAGATCTCAATCTGCGGGCGCTGCGGATCGTTGGTCTCGAGGATCACGCCGCGCCGTACGACCGATCCGGGTGATGCGTGCTGCGGGTCGAAATAGACTGTGACTAATCCAGACTTATCTGCCGGAATTTCAGCAGTGCTTAACTCAGCCGTGGTGCAGCCGCAGGTGGTGTAGCCGGAGGAGATGACCAGAGCGGCATTTCCGCGATTGGCGATCTCAAATGACCAGCTGGCTACCTGTGACTGTTTTACTGTGCCGAAATTGTGAAACCGGACTGGCAGCTCAGCGGCTGGGCTGGTGCCGGCTGCCGGAGTTGTCAGGGCTACGCCCATCATGCGGTAATGCATTTGATCGTGCATCAACTGGACCGGCTCGCTATAAACAATTCGATCCGAGGTGAGCCGTTGCGCCGGTGACCCGAGCAAGGCCCATCCGATGGCGGCGCCGGCACCGAAAATCAAAAGCGCCAGCGCCACCCATGGGAGTGAGCCGTTCATCCAACGGCGAATACCAGTAAAAGAGGGTTTCCCAAGATCCATGCTCTTATCTTACGCCGCTTGCACCTGGTTTCACATCAGCACAATGTGCCTGAGGCAATAGGCTGTTTTGCCTAAGGCATTCTATGCGATATGGCACTTCGGCTGGAAGAAGTGGATAGATATACTCATTTCGTTATTAGCATTTTTATTAAGCTCCCAACCTGGAGGTTGAATGACAGTTCGTAATCGTAAATTCCCACTGTTCATTGTGATCCTGCTAGCGGTATTAACCACCGTTGTCTCGGCTTGCGCTCCCGCCTCAGCAACTGAGGGACTCAAAATGGCGCCCATGTCGGAGATGTCAGATGAAGTACGGCAGGCGCCTGTAACCGTGCAGGAAGCCTATCAGTTTGCGGTAGCCAACCCGGACGTGCTGACACAATTGCCCTGTTACTGCGGCTGCGGTGCGGTGGGGCATACCTCCAACTACTCGTGCTTCGTTGAATCGGCAAAGGGGGATGATATTGTGTTCGCCACCCACGGGTTGGGCTGCAGCATTTGTGTCGATATTGCGCGGGATGCCATGCGGATGCTGCAGGATGGTAAGTCCATGCCGGATATCCGGGCAGCCATCGACGCGGATTATTCACGCTTCGGTCCCTCCAATATGCCCTGATCCTGACTGAATTAGGATACCCATACCTCAGTGGCTGCATCAAAATTTAACGTTACCGTCTTCAAAACCATTTTGGGAATAATTCTGCCGCTGCTGATCCTGGCGGCGCCTTTGCCTTTGCCTGAGGCTCAGCCAACGGAGCGCCATTTCCGCATCGAAGCCAGCCAGTTTGCCTATACTCCGGGCGTGCTGCGGGTCAACCCAGGCGATCAGGTGACCATCGAGTTGGTAGCAACAGACGTAGTTCACGGCTTATATATCGACAGCTATGAACTTCAAACCAGTGCAGACCCGGGCCAGACCGCCGTCCTGAATTTCACTGCCGGCCAACCAGGGGTATTCCGATTCCGCTGCATCGTGCCCTGCGGTCAAATGCACCCGTTCATGCTGGGGAAGTTGCAGGTTGGTCCCAATCTATTGTTCTTGCGGGCGGTGCTAATGAGCGTCGCTGGTCTGCTCTTATGGGTGCTATGGAAAAATCCGCGAATTTCCGCTACGAGCTAACCCAACACGCCTGGGTCCGGCGTTTGCTGACCTCGCGCTGGCCGCAGTTTGCCCTGCGCGCGGTGACGTTAGCCGGTTTTGTGCTGGTGCTTTTGACCGGCTTTATGGGTTCACCGATTGGCAGCCGAAATTTCGCGGTCATGTTTGTCTGGATTGCCTGGTGGTCGGCACTCAAGCTGCTCATGCTGCCGTTTGGCGGGCGCGCCTGGTGCTCCATTTGTCCCATCCCCATGCCTGGAGAATGGCTGCAACAGGGCTGGCTGGTGAAACCAGGCGGGAAAAAGTTCGGGCTGGGGCTGCGTTGGCCGCGTCAGCTGAGAGGCACCTGGCTGCAATCAGCTGGATTTGCCGCGATTGGTCTGTTCTCTGCCTGGACGCTAACCACCCCCATCGTCACTGCCTGGATATTTGCCGGGCTCATCATCGTCGCGGTGGCGGTTTCGGTGGTCTTCGAGCAGCGCTCCTTCTGCCGCTATCTGTGCCCGATGGGCGGTTTTATCGGGTTGTATTCTGGCCTGGCGCCGTTGGAATTGCGTCCGCAGCCGCACCTGACCACCGAAGCGAAGATCCTGGCAGCCAAAGAATGGCCGCGCGGCTGCCCGTGGATTAACAACCCGGCAGCCTTGAAATCCAATGCCAATTGCGGTCTGTGCCTGGAATGTCTGCGCACCGAGACCGGCAGCCAGATGCAGCTCAATGTGCGCTCGTTCGACGCCGAATTGAGTCAACCTTCGTCGTTCCGCCTGGATGAAGCTTTTCTGTCCCTCGGACTGCTCGGCAGCGTGATGATCTATACCGCCATCTTCCAGGGACCGTGGGGCGTGATCAAGAATGCCGCCTTGAATGTGGGGACGCTGGCCTGGTGGGGTTTTGCCGGCATTTTCCTGCTGACCAGTTTCGGCCTGCTGCCGGCAACATTGGCTGGCGCAACCTGGCTGGCTCGTACCTTCGGTCAGGCTGCTCAACCGCTGCGCCTGATGTTCACCCGCTACAGCCGGGCTTTACTGCCGCTCGGTTTGCTGTCGTGGATCGCCTTCACCATTTCGTTTGCTTTCGGCAAAATGGCTTACCTGTGGCCGGTGGTTTCTGATCCATTTGGCTGGGGCTGGAACCTGTTCGGCACCGCCGGGATGGAATGGCAGCCGTACCTGGTAAACGCCACACCGGTGATTGAGGTGCTGCTGCTGGCAGCAGGCTTGATCTGGTCTGGTAAATCGGTCCTGGACACCACCGAACAGTTGGGGACCGCTTCACAGCGCCGTTGGTCAGCCCTGCCGGTGATCTTGTTTGCCCTGGCAATTACCGTCATCATGCTCTGGCTGCTGATTGGATAATGCCATGGAAAAATTAGCCAAAGCCCTGGTCATTATCCTGGTTTTGCTGGCGATTGCCGTGCCATTGCTCGGCAAGGTGCTCACCGTTCAGCCGGAAGTCGTTGAATTGCATGCCCGCATGCCGGAAAACGGGGATTGGTATCCGGCAGTGATCCACGGCCAGGTGAATCAACCGATTAAGCTGCGTTTGACTTCTGACGACGTAGTCCACGGGTTCGCAGTCGCCCAGAGCAGCCTGCCGGAAGTGGAGATTTTTCCGGGAAAATACGCTGAAACCGAGTTGATCTTTGATCAACCCGGTGAGTACACATTCTATTGCACGCGCTGGTGCGGCGCCAATCACTGGCGTATGCGCGGCACCATCATAATCGAGGGGCCCGAATCGGCAGCCCGGCCGACCAGCGAGCAACCACTTTTCCTCAAGCTCAACCTCGATCTGGATGAACCGCACCTGGCGAAAAATCTGCCGTCCAGCCGGCCTGACGCAGCACGGGGAGCTGAACTGGCAGCGCAATTACCGTCCGATTTGGATCGTGAAAAGACGTGGTCTGTCAGTCCGGAAACCCTATGGCAAGACTTGTCGACAGTCTATCAAGCGGCTGAACTGGATGACCAACAGGTGTGGGATATGGTCGCCTGGGCGCTGAGCTTACAGGGCGGTCAGGACAGGTTAGCCCAGGGAAAAGCGCTGTACACCCAGAACTGTCTGGCCTGCCACGGCGAGAGCGGCCAGGGCGATGGGGTGATGGTGCGCGGTCTGCCGACCATGGATTATTCGATGTTGGGAGGAGAGGCTGTCCGTCCGCCAGATTTCAGCGACCCGGCGGTGCTGCTGGGCGCCAGCCCGGCTTTGTTGGAAGGCAAGATCATCCGCGGCGGGATGGGAACCGGCATGCCGTACTGGGGGGAGATTTTCACCAGCGAACAAATTCAGGATTTGGTGCTGTATTTGTACACATTCCAAATGGATATTGCCAACATCCCGTAATATATTATTCACCTCTTGACACCGTTATCTCATCGGTGTATATATAACCCCTCTTAATCATTAAGAAGGGTTAACTATGAATGATGTAGATCAAATTGGGGTGTCGATCGGTGAGCTGGCTGGAATCTTAGCCCGCGTCGGCATCACCCAGATGAAAGATCTGATGAACGAGACTTCGCTGACTCATTCTCAAATGTTTACGTTAATGCAGATCAATTTCCAGGGTAAATGCGGCATCTCTCAAATTGCTGACCACCTGGGCACCACCGACGCTGCATCCAGCCAAATGGTGCAGCGGTTGGTCACCCTTGGTCTGGTGGAACGGCTGGAATCACAGGAAGATCGGCGCGAGAAGAAAATCTCGCTTTCACCGCACGGCAAAGAATTAGTGAAACGTATGGTGGATAATCGCCGTAGAATGATCGAGGAATTGATTCGAAATCTACCCGCCGATAAACAAGCGGTATTGATCGAGGCAATCAGTCTATTGGTGAAATCAGCTCATGATTATGAAGAAAACCAACGAAGGCAAACCGATCCAGTTCAAGCCTGAAAAGCTTCAACCGGTCTTTTGACCTTCTTATTCTGTCAGGAGATTTTTTGTTATGCTGCGAATTGCTCGATATCTTAAACCGTATACCTTATTAATCCTGTTAACCATTGGAATGTTATTCCTGCAAGCCATGGCAGACCTGGCGCTGCCGAATTACATTGCCGAGATCGTCAATGTTGGCATTCAGCAGGGGGGCATAGATAGCGCCGTCCCCCAGGCCATTCGTCAGAGCGAAATGGAGCGGGTAACCCTATTCCTCAATGCAGATGCCAAATCCCGCGTGCTGACGGATTACACTCTGATCGATCAAAACTCGGCGGATTATGCCCAATATCTGGCGGAATACCCGGCGCTGCAATCGGAACCCGTATATGTTTTGAATGAGCTTTCCGAAGAAGAAATCGCAGCCATAAATCCGGTGATCGGTAAATCACTGGTTATCGTCTCAACCCTCGAAGCCGCCATGGTCGATCCCGCCCGGGCAGCCATATTGGCGGAACAAGCCGGTATGGATATCTCGCGAATCCCGCCCGGAACAGATGTTTTCGCGATGTTGAAAAACCTGCCAGAGCAGCAATTAAGCCAAATTACCACCTCGGTTGACCAAAAATTTGCATCCATGAGCGAAAGCGTCATCATCCAGGCGGCAGCCCCGGCAGTCAAAGCGGAATACCTGGCGCTCGGCATGGACACAACCCAGGTCCAATCAGCCTATATTTTACGGGTCGGCGGGATGATGCTGCTGGTGACCCTGGGCGCGGCAGCCTGTACGATTATCGTCGGGTTTCTGGCATCGCGGACCGCAGCCGGGGTGGCGCGCGACATTCGGCATGACTTGTTCCGCAAGGTCGAAAGTTTTTCAAAAGCCGAATTCGATAAATTCTCCACCGCTTCCCTGATTACACGCTCCACCAACGACGTCACCCAAATCACTATGGTGATTGGGATGATGATGCGCATGGTGTTTTACGCCCCCATTGTGGGTGTGGGCGCGGTAATTCGCGCGGTTGATAAAAGCCCTTCGCTCACCTGGATCATCGGTCTGGCTGTGGCGGTGCTCCTGGCGGTCATCTTGACGGTCTTCACGGTGTCGCTGCCTAAATTCAAAAAGATTCAGGGGTTGATCGACCGCCTCAATTTGGTTACCCGCGAAAATCTGTCCGGCATGATGGTAATTCGGGCTTTCAATACCCAGAAATTTGAACTGGGGCGCTTCGACAAAGCCAACGTGGATCTGACCGATAATATGCTGTTTGTCAGCCGGGTGATGACCACGCTTATGCCGGTCATGACCCTGATCTTAAACGGCCTGTCCGTCTTAATTATCTGGGTGGGCGCTCGCCAGGTGGCGAATCTGACCATCCAGGTGGGGGACATGATGGCTTTTCTGCAGTATTCCATGCAGGTGGTATTCTCTTTCCTGATGCTCTCGATGATGTTCATCATGCTGCCGCGCGCCACCGTATCCGGCGGGCGTATCGCTGATGTGCTGGAGGTCGAACCCACGATCAAAGACCCGGTACGGCCTCGCCAATTCGTAGCTGCCAGCCAGGGTGTGGTCGAATTCCGCGACGTTTCCTTCCGCTACCCCGGTGCAGAAGCGGATGTGTTGTGCAATATCAGCTTTACCGCCAAACCCGGTCAAACGACTGCCATTATCGGCGGTACCGGTTCGGGCAAGTCGACGGTGGTCAATTTGATCCCGCGCTTCTTCGATGTTTCTGGCGGCGCTGTCTTTGTGGACGGAGTAGACGTTCGCGAGGTCTCACAGCAGGATTTGCGCGACCGCATTGGTTATATCCCGCAAAAAGGAATGTTATTTTCCGGCACCATCGAAAGCAATCTACGTTATGCCGACGATACTGCCAGCCCGGAAGCTTTACAGAAGGCAGCCGAGATCGCTCAGGCGTCCGAATTCATCGCGAATATGGAAAACGGCCTGCAGACTGAAATTGCCCAGGGCGGCGCCAACGTCTCCGGCGGACAAAAACAGCGTCTGGCAATTGCGCGTGCGCTGGTCAAAAAGCCGCAAATTTATATCTTCGACGATGCGTTTTCCGCGCTGGACTTTAAGACCGATTCAGCGCTGCGCAAAGCGCTTAAACAGGATACTGGATCGAGCACTATGATCATTGTTACCCAAAGAATTTCTACCATCAAGAATGCGGAACAAATTATTGTTCTGGACGAAGGCGAGATCGTTGGTAAAGGCACCCACTCCGAACTGTTGGAGACCTGCGAAACCTATCGTGAAATCGCGACTTCGCAGCTCACCCGCGAGGAGATGGCGATATGATGTTCCCCGGACGTCCTCAAAGTACACAACGCCGACCCCCGGTGGGCGGCGGTCCGATGGGCGGGCCTCCCGGAATGCTGCGAGGCGGCGAGAAAGCCCGCAACTTCAAGGGCACGATGGCCAAGCTGTTGAAATATTTACGCCCATACCGCGTCTCAATCGCCATCGTGTTGATTTTTGCGATTGCATCCACGGTATTCTTCATCCTCGGCCCCAAAATTCTGGGTAAAGCCACGACCAAACTGTTCGAGGGCATCGTCAGCCAGATTCAAGGCAGCGGTACCGGCATCGACTTTGCCTATATCGGCAATATTCTGCTGACACTGCTCGGTTTGTATCTCATTTCGGCCATTTTCAGCTTTATACAAGGCTGGATTATGACCAGCGTTGCGATGAAGATCACCTACGGCTTCCGCACCAGCATTGCTGAGAAAATCAACCGGCTGCCGCTGCGTTACTTCGACGGCACCAACCAGGGCGAAGTGCTTTCACGCATCACCAATGACGTTGATACGATCAGCCAGACGTTAAACCAGAGCATGACGCAAATTATCACCTCTGTGACGTCTGTCCTTGGCGTTCTGGTAATGATGTTTTCCATCAGCTGGATGATGACCCTGGTAGCTTTGGTCATCCTGCCGCTATCGGCTGCTTTCATCATGCTGGTAGTGAAAAACTCGCAAAAGTACTTCAAACAGCAGCAGGACTACCTGGGACATGTCAATGGTCATGTTGAGGAAATGTACGGCAGTCACATCGTGATGAAGGCCTTCAATGGCGAAAAGCGCAGCGTCGAAAAATTCGACGGCTACAATGGCACGTTATATGATTCAGCCTGGAAATCGCAGTTCCTCTCCGGACTCATGATGCCGGTAATGATGTTCATTGGCAACCTGGGTTACGTGGGCGTTGCCATTTTGGGCGGCTATCTGGCTGTGCGCGGTGTCATCACCGTCGGCGATATTCAGGCTTTCATCCAATACGTGCGGTCGTTCACCCAGCCTATTGCGCAGATCGCCAATGTTTCGAATGTGCTGCAGCAAACCGCCGCCGCAGCTGAGCGTGTATTCGAATTCCTCGAAGAGGAAGAAGAAGCGCTGGAAACCGAGAGCCCGGTTCAGCTTACGAAGGTTGCCGGTTTAGTGGAATTCAAAGATGTGCATTTCGGTTATAACCCGGAAAAAATCATCATCAATGATTTTTCAGCCGAGATTAAACCCGGACAGAAAATTGCCATTGTCGGGCCGACTGGCGCTGGCAAAACTACCATGGTCAAACTGTTGATGCGTTTCTACGATATCAATAGCGGGTCGATTCTGGTGGATGGTCACGACATCCGCAGCTTCAGCCGGGAGGGTCTGCGCGACCTGTTTGGCATGGTGCTGCAGGATGCCTGGCTGTACAACGACACCATTATGGAGAACATCCGCTATGGGCGGTTGGATGCCAGCGACGAGCAGGTGATGGACGCCGCCCGCACCGCCAACGTGGATCACTTTATCCGCACGCTACCGGATGGCTACAATATGATGCTCGACGAGGAAGCTTCGAATGTGTCGCAGGGCCAAAAGCAGCTGCTGACCATCGCCCGTGCCATCCTGTCCGATCCGAAAATCCTGATCCTGGACGAGGCGACCAGTTCGGTGGATACCCGCACCGAGGTGCTGATCCAAAAAGCCATGGACCGGCTGATGGAGGGGCGCACCAGCTTCATTATTGCGCACCGCCTGTCGACCATCCGCAATGCTGACTGGATCCTGGTCATGAACGACGGAGACATCGTCGAACAGGGCACCAATGAAGAGCTGCTGGCCAAAAACGGCTTTTATGCCTCCATTTACAACAGCCAGTTCGAAGCCGCGGATTTGTACTAGCGGGTGAACTCCTGGTAAAGCCAGGAAACTGTGCCTGTGAGGGTTGATTGATTTATAATCAACCCATGACAGAAGCCAAAATCGAACCAAAGGTTCGCGTTATCCTGGCGGATGACCACGCTGTTGTACGGGCGGGCATCCGTCAGTTTTTGGAACGCAGCGGAAAAATTCAGGTGCTGGCTGAAGCGGACAATGGCCGTCAGGCCACTCAGCTGATCGACCAGGAGCCGCCGGATGTGGCTGTGCTCGACGTGCAGATGCCGGAACTCAGCGGCATCGAGGTCACTCGTTGGATTCATACAAACTATCCGCGGGTCGGCGTGTTGGTGTTGACCGCCTACGACGACGAACCCTACGTGCAGGCGGTGCTGCGCGCTGGCGCTAACGGCTATGTGCTTAAGACCGCCTCGCCGGAGGAAATTGTGCGCGCGGTTCTGGAGGTGGCTGAAGGCCGCGATGTGCTGGATGCTGCCATGGCGCGGCGGTTGATCACTCGCGCTGAGCCGCCGGCGCTAATGGTGGAGCCGCTCACCGAGCGCGAGTTGGAGATCCTCACTTTGGCCGGCAAAGGGCTGACTAATAAGGCTATTGGGGTTTCCCTGCATATCAGCGACCGCACAGTGCAAAACCATCTGGCGCACATTTTTCAAAAGCTGCAGGCTGCCAGCCGGACAGAGGCTGTCATGCGCGGCGTTTCGCTGGGTCTGCTGCCGTCGGACCTGGCCGGGAATGAGCCGGGATTCTAACGTTGACTAATGAACCCAGTCCAATTTTGCCGCTGCCCGGGTTACGTTGGCGCGGCTTTACCCTCCAATTTTTCCTATTAACCATCTTGCCGCTGGCCATTTTGATGTTGGCAGTGGTTTTTATCAGCCAGTCGCTGCACCACCAGGCTATGGTGCAACTGGTAGGCGACCGTAATTTACGCGCCGTGCGGGCTGTGGCGGATGCGCTTTCGATGCAGCTGGATCATAAAGTATACAGTTTGCGCACGGTCGCCAAATTAATCGAATCAGGCGTCCCGTTGGACGGCGAAAACCCGGCAATGGATTTAATTAACGCCGAATTTACGGGCGGATTAGGCCTTTTCGATGCGCAGGATGCCCTGACAGCGGCGCGCAGCGGCGGGGATTATCTGGCGGCTTTGCCGGAACGTCAGGTTGAATTTTGGACTCAGGTCAAAGCCAGCCAGCCGGATGGGGCGGTCCTCATGGCTGATACCCAGGCGGATGGCATCCTCGAGTTGGCGGGATTGAAATTATCAAACGGCCGCGTGCTGGTGGGCGGTTTTTCTCCGGCGCCAGCGATTCAACAGGTGGTTTCGTCCATCTTGACTACGGATCAGGCGCGGCTGCTGGTTGTCAACCAGGCCAACGCGGTGTTGTATTACTCCGGCGACGCCACTACGCTGGGTCCAGTGGAAGACTTTCCGGGAGTCAATGAGGCTTTAGCCGGCGAGAGCGGCGTCAATACTGTGCCCGGTCACCACGGCGACCTGGTGACAGCCTTCAGCTACATTCCGCAAGCCGGCTGGGCGCTGGTGCTGGAAGAAAACTGGGAAGAGATCGCCACACCGTTTTTGAGCACCACTCAATCGGCGCCGTTGATCCTGGTGCCGCTGCTGGTGCTTGCGCTGGTGGCGCTGCTATTTGGCGCCCGGCAAATCGTTCAACCGCTGCAGAAGCTGGAGATCAAAGCTGCAGGTCTGGCGCGCGGCGACTTCGACGCCATCCGCGAGCCTGTTGGCGGAATCGCGGAAATTCGCAACCTGCAAAATGCATTAAGCGGCACAGCCGAAGATTTGGAATCGGCTCAGGATGCGCTGCGCAGCTACATTGGCGCCATCACGGACGGGGTGGAGAAAGAACGCCGCGGTCTGGCGCGCGAGCTGCACGATGACACCCTGCAGGCTTTGATTGCCCTCAATCAGCGCTTGCAACTGGCACAGGATTCGGCTGACACACCGGAGGAACGCGCCTCCATTGATCAGGTGCGAAGCATGACCGAGCAGACCATCACCAATTTACGCCGTATGGTGCGCGGGCTGCGCCCGATCTACCTGGAAGATCTGGGATTATCGGCTGCTCTGGAAATGCTGGCAAAAGAGACGTCTGAGCCAGGCGTATTGGAAGTAGCCTACTCGGCAAATGGCGAGCCGCGCCGCTTACCGCCCGAGGTTGAATTGGCATTGTATCGCATGGCTCAGGAAGCGCTGACTAATGCACGCAAGCACGCTCAAGCGCAGCGGGTGCAACTGGTGGTTGATTATGCGCCCGATTCAGTCGGCTTCACCGTGCAGGATGACGGCGTGGGGTTTGTGGTGCCGGAAATGCCGGACGAGTTTGCTCGCCAGGGTCATTTTGGGCTGTTAGGGCTAGCCGAACGGGCAGAACTGATCGGGGCGGAATTAATCGTCGAATCGCAGCCCGGGCAGAGCACCCGGGTGCGGGTGACAGTTCCCCAAAACAGTCTTAAACCCGATTCGCAATAATTCATTATTAATTTCACTTGCAAAAGTGCTCGTTTGGGTGTATTATATGAACACTTGCTCATATATTCAAAGGTTTAAAATGTTGACCAAACAAGTTTCCGCATGTGAAGAAACCATCATCCATGAAGATGAGGTACGCGCTGCCAGCCAAACGCTGATCGACAGCCATGTTGCCGGTCACCTGGCGCAGATTTTCTCAGCGCTGTCTGACCCGACCCGGCTGCGCCTGATTTCAGCGCTTTCAGACCGCGAATTGTGCGTTTGCGATCTGGCAGTGGTGCTGGGTATGAGCCAGAGCGCGGTATCCCATCAACTGCGGCTGCTGCGCAACTTAAACCTGGTCAAATTCCGCAAGGAAGGCCGCGTAGTGTATTACGCCCTGGATGACGATCACATCCGCGAACTGTACGAACGCGGGCTGGAGCATGTGTCTCACCAAATACGAATGGAGGCTTAGTCTACTCTATTGACTAACAAAAAAACCTATCTCATTGAGGGCATGGACTGTGCCGACTGTGTTATGACGATTGAGCGCGGTGTTCGCAAACTGGACGGCGTTGAATCGGTGGAGGTCAACCTGGCGACCACTAAAATGGTGGTCGAAGGGCAGGTGGCGGAAGACGTCATCCGTCAGCGGGTTGAAAAACTGGGATACAGCCTGAAGCAGCCCGAATTACGTACTCCTGAAAATCAAAAAGCGAAATTCTTCCCTGGCTTTATTAAGTATTTATTCTCGTCCCGTGAAAACCGACTTGCCCTGGTGGGCGGCGGACTGATTCTGATTGGCTTCTTGCTGCGCCTGCTTGGCATTCCAGAGATTTGGACCAATCCGCTGCAGATCGTCGCTCTGGCGCTGGCTGGCTACCCGATTGCCCGCAGCGCCATCAATAACCTGATCATCAACCGCGGCTTCAGCATCAATTTTTTGATGACCGCGGCAGCCATTGGAGCCGTCATCATTGGCGAAATTCCGGAAGCTGCTTCGCTGATTTTCTTATTTGTGATTGCCGAAGCGCTGGAAGGTTACACCGCCGACCGGGCACGCGGCTCGCTACGTGATCTGGCAGCTCTGGCGCCTGCGCAGGCACTATTAATGGGTGCTGACGGCAGCGAAAGGATCGTGCCGGTTGAACTCCTTAAAATGGGCGACCGAATTCTGGTAAAAGCCGGTGGACGTATTCCAATGGACGGCAAGATATTAAGCGGCAGCAGCGGCATCAACCAGGCGCCGATTACCGGCGAGAGTATGCCGGTCGAAAAAACAACCGGCGACGAGGTGTTCGCCGGAACCGTTAATGGCTCTGGCACGCTGGAGATCGAAGTCACGCACCTGGTGCAGGATAACACCCTGGCGCGTATTATCCACCTGGTAGAGGAAGCCCAATCGGTACGGGCTCCCGCCCAACGCTTTATCGACCAATTCGCCAAATATTACACACCAGCCATGATGGCTCTGGCACTGCTGGTGGCGGTTCTGCCGCCCCTACTGATGGGCGAACCCTTTCTCAACCTGGCAGACGGCACCCGCGGCTGGTTGTACCGCGGTCTGGCGATGCTGGTGATTGGCTGCCCATGCGCGCTGGTTATCAGCACCCCGGTGACCATCGTTTCGGCCATTACAGCCGCGGCGCGCCGCGGCGTATTGATCAAAGGCGGTGTTCATCTGGAAGCGCTGCAGCGCATCCGGGCAGTGGCTTTTGACAAAACCGGTACCTTAACCCTTGGTCAGCCGGTAGTAGCGCAAGCTCGTTCCATGACCTGCGACTGCGACGATACCTGCGCCGAGTGTGACGATCTGCTGGCCCTGGCTGCTTCGATCGAACGCCGCTCGAGTCACCCATTGGCTCAGGCAGTGGTCAACGCTGCCGAGAAACGCGGTCTGGCCGAGCGCTACCCGCCGGCGGAGATGGTCGTAGCCATCGCGGGGCGCGGGCTGCAGGGCGAAGTGAATGGAAAGACAGCCACCATTGGCAATCACCGCCTGTTCGACGAGTCGCACCCACATAGCGATCAACTGTGCGAGTGGGTCGATTCAGCCGAAGCGCTGGGACAAACCACCATGCTGGTATGCGATGGCGATAAAGTTCGCGGTTACCTGGCGGTAGCCGATGAACTGCGACCGGAAAGCCGGGAAGTCATCGCCGATCTCAAAGCGCTTGGAAAAGATGTCGCCATGCTCACCGGCGACAATCCACGGGCTGCCAATTCCGTCTCGCAGGTTTTGGGCGTGGACAATGTCCAGGCCGGGCTGCTGCCGGAAGGTAAAGTCGAGGCGGTCAAACAGCTGCGCAGCCAGGTGGGCGAGGTCGTCATGGTTGGCGACGGCATCAATGATGCTCCAGCGCTGGCGGCTGCCACGGTCGGGATTGCCATGGGAGGCGCCAGCTCGGCCCAGGCCATGGAGACCGCTGACGTGGTATTAATGGCCAGCGACTTGCGCCAATTGCCATACGCCTTCCGCCTGTCTGGCTTTACCCGCAGCATCATGGTGCAAAACATCGCCTTTTCGCTGGTGACCAAAGCGATCTTCATCTTGCTGGCGTTGGCGGGGCTGACCACCATGTGGATGGCTGTTCTTGCCGATATGGGTGTCTCACTGCTGGTGACCTTCAACGGCATGCGCCCGTTGCGCTTCGAACGGAATTAACCTCAATCAGGTTCTTGCGTAAAAAAAAAGCGGGGAAGGATTGTTGTCCTTCCCCGCTTTTTTGCCATTTTGGGACTCTTATTGCGGGCGATGGTACAGTTTTAGTGTTCCAACCTCGGTGATCCCCAGGTCGTCATCCAGAACCCATTCTTTTTTAGCCAAATAATCACCGCTCATAATGTCCCAATCCTTCGCCACAAAACCACCTGCCTGCATATCCATTTCACTTTCGTGCAGCACCAGGAAAATACCAGACCACATCGGTGCGGGCGGTATGGGATAAGCGGGCTGGTCTTCACATTTTATGGTGGCAGATTCTTTGGTGTTGCCCGGGTAATAATTGAGCGTGAAATCCCGAACAGAGCCCTGTGGTTTACCCACCGAAGCTGGTTCTGGATCGTAGGCCAGGCTCATTACTGTGAATGTGTCTCCCCCACGTTGGCTGGTGACGGAGCATCCCTCGAGTTTAAATTCATAGGACTGGTTGATGAGCGGAGCTTCACCTCTCGTACTGAGGTCGGTCGTATTGAATTGCACGATGGTTTTCGCTTCCACCACCGAAGCGTAGCCGCCGCCCCCTCCGTCATCGAAAATCCCCTCGGAATGGAATTGAAGCTCAAAACGCAGGCATTTACTCACATATTGTTTGGCCGATTCCAATGCCGGGCTGCCTTCACCAATCCCAAGTAATTGAAATTGTCGTTCCAGTCCGAGCCAGGCGGGTATGATGTTGGTGATCACATGGTCGTCGCGGCAGATTTCGTATTCTTCCTTCATGCAAACACTGGCAACTGTGTCCATTAACCCGGCATCCAGCAGAGAATTGGCATTATCTTCCGCAACTCCCAGTAATTGTTGCTGCCGCTCATGCCCTAAAACCGTTTGAAGCGCCAGCCGCCCGGCTGCGCAACTTTCACCCGCTGCCGCAATGCGCGGCTTAACCACCTGCTCTTCATATTCCTTAAAATAAGACGTAAAGTCGATGGCAGTTCCACCTTCACTGCTGCCAAGCAGCTGACGCTGGCGTTCCCTGGACAATTCTTCTGCAATTCGGCTTTGTAAGCGGGCTTCCGCGCTGCCACCGATGCGTTGGCGCACCGGCTCGATATCCGCCAGCAGTCCTTTGGTGACGCCATAACCGCTGAAATGGTCGACCAATATTTTGATTTCTTTCGACTCCACTACTGGTGCGGCGAGGATCAGATCTGTACCCTGTCCCTGGTAACCAAACATCAATTGCTGGTCGACCGGGATTTCCACCGCTGGAGTTATGGTGAGGGTTGCCGGATTGATGAGTTGCAGTCCATCGGGTTCCAGTTGGACCGCATAAGCGCTGCCGTCACCAAAGGGCATGCCGCTGATGGCGCTGACCGGCGTCATTCGAATCAACGTCTCAACAACCACGGCATCAGCAGGCACTTCAAGGGTAAAAATGCTGCCATCTGCGGCAGTTGCCCGGATTGTGCCGCCCGATTCCGGGATAACTTGCTCAACCAGTTGACCAGGGTCGGTTGTTACCTCCACCTGGTAAGGGTCCGCAGGGATTTCGAATACCGACTGGATATCTTGCCTGGATGAGGGTTTCCCCCCGGATGGTGCTCCTGTGGAACAACCAGAAACGAATACAAGAACTAATATTCCTGCCCATAAAGTCTTCATTGTTGCTCACCCCGTCTTATTATGATGAATATGGTAATTATAATATTATAAAGGTAAATTAAAAAATTACCAGCGGCAAACAACCTGTGAAATGGAATAGCACTTATGTAGGAAATTGTTAACCAATCCATAATGAAGCATTATCCGTACTTTAATGAGGAGCAGGTAGAATGATGAATAAAGAGGAGCAGTCGTGGAAAAGACTCGGGTTCTATTCTTGTGCAGCGGCAATTCAGCGCGCAGCCAGATGGCGGAGGCAATTTTGCGTCAGCGCGCCGGCGACTATTTCGAGGTGTACAGCGCCGGTCTCGAACCCAAAGGCCTGAATCCGTACACGCTGCGGGTATTGAATGAGATTGGCGCCAATACTACAGTGCTGCGTTCGAAGGAATTAGCCGCCTTTATTGGGAAACAACATTTTAGCTACCTGATCACGGTATGCTCGAACGCGGAAGAAAAATGCCCGATTTTCCCGGGCATGGGCATGCGGCTGCACTGGCCTTTTGAGGATCCGGCCAAATTCGAAGGCAGCGATGAGGAAACGTTAACCGTTTTTCGAACGGTGCGCGACCAAATCGATCGGAAAATCCAGGATTGGCTTACCGCGCAGGGGGTCACCGGCACAATTTAGCATTATCCTGTTACAAAACGGGTATTGGCTCAAAAAGCAGGGGCGTCCGGGCAGACGTCCCTGCTGCGGTTAATACAAAAACCGCCAAATTCTAATAATAGCTGAGCCATAATTACACGATGACCCCAAAATGGAAATATTGATTTCCTTATTTGCACTTTGACCCCAAATCACTAATATGGCTTTTCTTATTAGCGATTTGTACGAATAATCCAAATATGGCCAATGCGAAGTGGCTTATAAACCAACCTTCTAATGGCATCGAGCAGCGCTGATTTCACTTGTTAGCATTCTCCTGGCGGTGGTAAACTTATCCGGCAGGTTCAAACTTAGTAATCCAGGAATCGACTGATTATGCCCGTCATCTATCCATTTACCGCAATAGTTGGGCAAGA
>Ga0209002_10000891_pt1 | contig 24063 bp, 31 predicted proteins | sample Rifsed16ft2_FD_184010 | JGI IMG/M metagenome (GOLD analysis project Ga0209002, IMG submission 184010) | Soil microbial communities from Rifle, Colorado, USA - sediment 16ft 2 (version 2) | ecosystem: Environmental > Terrestrial > Deep subsurface > Rock core/Sediment | place: Rifle, Colorado... | reverse complement strand
CGGCTTCATGGATTATTTCACGAGTTTCCCCGCCAATACAGGCGATCGCGGGCTCATCGATGCGCACGCAAGGGGAACAGTGAACATCACGCAAGCCGTAGTGACGAACATCTGGGTCCACTACTTCGGCCAGGAAAGCGATCCAAGATTGCTCGGACATGAAGCTGACTGCGTCGTGTCATACAGAATGAACGAAGCTGTGGCGTTGGAAGGAGGTGTGGCGGCGTTCCTGCCGGGAAGGATCATGCGTGATCGATTCGGCGGAGCCGGCACGAGTTTCTGGGGTTTTCTTGCCATGTCCGTTTTGTTCTGATTTCGGGGACCGTCACATTCTCTTCAACAGAAAGGATACCACATGTCGGGCATCCCGAAGCGATTTCAGGCATTCATGGACAGTCACCCCGAGGTAGCGAAAGGGTACAATGCACTCGGTGATGCAGTTCATCGTGCAGGCCCTTTGGATGAAAAAACCCGGGCTTTGGTAAAACTTGGGATCTCAACAGGTGCACGCCTCGAAGGAGCCGTCCACTCGCATGCCAGAAAGGCTCTTGCAGCAGGCGTGTCCCCCGAGGAAATGAAACACGCTGTCATTCTTTCTCTTCCGACCATCGGTCTTCCGTCGATGATGGCGGCGCTGAGCTGGATCGATGATGTGCTGGAGGACAAGAAAGGGAAGCGGTAGCCGTCATGTTGCGTCTGCCCGGGGCCATTCTGGCGGGAGGTCAAAGTCGCAGGATGGGGAGGGACAAAGCCTTTTTGGATATTGGCGGGAAGCCGATGATCAAACGGACGTGCGATGTGCTTCATGAGGTTTGCAGTGAGGTCATGATCGTCGGCGGAAGTGAAGAGAGGTATTCCGGCCTTGGAGTTCCGTGGCATTCCGACCTTGTCAGCGATTGCGGCCCGCTCGGGGGGATCTACACGGCGTTGAAACTCGCCGGCAGTGACGTCTTCGTTGCCGCCTGCGACCTTCCGAATCTCAGCAGCGATCTCATTCGCTTTCTCATCTTACAGTACGACCCCTCAAAAGCAGGAATCACAATTGCGCGGCTTGGAGAGACTCTCCAACCGCTTCTTGGCGTCTACAGTTCGTCGTATTTGCCTGTTCTTGGTGCTTTTCTTGAACGGGGAGGACGTAGCGTGCAACAATTCGTTTACGAATGTTCCTCTCTCATCGTCTCCCTCGAATCTGCAAATCCTCCATTCTCTCAGGAAGTGCTTTTGAACGTCAACACGCCTGAGGAGTATCGGAATCTTACCCGAACTTGAAATTCTGGCGTGATTATGGCAGGCGGTGTCCTCATCTCAATCTTAGTGCAAAACGCAGAGTCGCAGAGGACGCAGAGAATCGCAGAGGTTACGCAAAATCAAATATCTCTGCGTACCTCCGCGTTCTCTGCGCCTCTGCGATAAAAATTACAGCCAAAATTGGGACACTAGCTTATGGCGCGGTTCCTTGAGTCCGTTGCATTTTTCCCGTACCCTTTATTATGACCCCACGCGAGCGCATGAAAGCGGCAATGGACCTCCGGCGGCCTGACCGCGTACCGGTGATGTGCCAGCTCAGCATCGGTCACATGCTGTTGCAGCTTGGTATACAGCCCGTTGAGTTCTGGCATGATCCGGAGATCTTCGCCGACGGCCTGGTGAAACTCCGGGCGGAATATGATTTCGACGGAATCCTCGTCAGCCTCCACGGCCACAATCCCGAGTGGAGAACAGAAATCACAAGACGGGAGCCCTGGGAAGAAGGAGAAGCCGTAACATTCAAAGACGGCCACGTCATGCTCTATCCGCCTGATGACCTGCCTCGACCCCCGACTGCTTCGCTGGGGAAATCGATAGCAATCTCCGGATTTGACATGAGGGACTTGCCGCAGACTCTCGGCTACATTCCAGTTTCCGGGGGCCTCCATTTTCAGATTCACCCTGACCACAAGTTCGATATCTTCCGCCGCCTCCGGGCGTCTGTCGGCCCGAACTACTCCCTGCACGGAGAAATCACTTCTCCCTTCGATTACTTTCTTGACCTTTTCGGATATCAGGAGGGCCTGATCAACCTCATCGACGATCCGAAGAAATCCAAATCAATCCTCTCCCATTTCGCTCGTCTCATTACCAACCTGGCGTCCGAGATGTGCGAGACGGACATTGATGCCATCAAGGTCTCTTCGCCGTTTGCGGGGGGAGGGTTTATTTCAAGAGCGTTCTATGAGGAATTCGTCCTTCCGTACGAGTCGGAGATTATCCATGCAGTCCGCAGAAAAGGAGTTCATATCTATATCCACACGTGCGGCGCCATAGGCGACAGGCTTGATCTTATGTTCGACTCGGGAGCCAGCGGACTGGAATGCTTGGATCCGCCGCCGCTCGGCAACGTGGAACTGGCTGAAGCGATGAAAACAATCGGTGGAAAAGGCTTTGTTAAAGGAAACGTCGACTCGGTCAACCTCTTGTTGATGAAGGGCCGGAAGGAGATCCTGGAGGATCTTAGGGAGCGGATTCTGATCGGAAAAGGGGAACGGGGGTTCATTCTGAGCACGGCCTGTTCGGTGGCGCCTCGGACTAAAAAAGAAAACCTGCTTCTTTTTCGGGATGCAGTGGGTGAGTGGGGCTGAGCTTTTTCGGGTATTGTCCTAAGGACAAGACCCTTTTTCGCCGCGGGTAACAATTTGCCGGAATATGACGTATCTTTCTTCTTAGATGCGCTTTGGGCGCTCAGGAGGTGTCCATGGCAAACCGACTTCTTCTCGTAAGTTTGCTTTTTGTTGGCTGTGCAAGTTCTACTCTTCCCACATACCTGGATCAAACCCCCCAGCTTGTCGAAACTACGGCGCTTCCCCCTTTGCCGACGTCGGTCGTTCTGAAGAAAGAGGTCACTCTTGAAGTCAAACTCCATGTCGGTCAGGACGGCTCCGTCCGTGACCTCGTCTGGCTGGCCTCAAGCCGTAACCGTGAATGGGACAGTCTTGCTGCGCAAAGAATCATGACATGGAAGTACACCCCAGCGTCAAAAGACGGAAAGAACATTCCCGTGTGGGTTCGTCAATCGGTGAAAGTTGTCACCGTCGACATTGAAACTCTTCTTCTGGCGGAGATTGTGAGCACTGACAGGGCTGCAGCGGATTCCGTGTATGCGATGCTGAAGGCGGGTGCCAATTTTGAAGAGATGGCCAGGAAGTACTCTACGTCATCGACTGCAGAACTTGGCGGTTATATGGGGAAGGTGAGTCTTTCGGTCTTCCCACTTGCGGTGAGGGATCAACTATCGAGGCTTCAGGAGCAGGACTTCACCGCGCCGCTTCGGGTAGGGGACAGTTTTGTGATCTACAAACGGGTTCGCAAGGGCCCGGTGTCAGGATAGCGATTTGCTATTCCGCTCTTGGGTCTGACGGGCCTTCTCCATGGCGGAGAGATCCCCGAGGAATCGTTCGATTTCCGCGTCCGTGAATCCCTTTTCCTGTGCTGCCGATTCCAGCGTGCCCCATATCGGTTCTCCGCAGGCAATACACCTGATTCCATGCTCCATCAGGTATGTCACCGCGCCGGGGACCGCGGTGACCAGATCCTCAATGAGAATTTCTCTTTGGATCATCCGTCCGTTTCCAGATTTCACGCTGTTTCTCGGTGAGATAGTTCGAGAGAGCCCGCCTCACCAGGGTGCTTGAGCATTCCTTTTCGAACGCCTCGCAGGCCTGTCGCACAATTCCCTTCGCCTGATCCGAATTCTCCGCAGTCGTGATCAGCCCGACAATTCCTCTGCAGTGCTGCGCTATGAGCGCCCTTTGCCGATCCGGAAGGATATTCTCAAATGACCTCTCGTCGAGCAGTTCGTTGATCATGACGTTACGCCAGCTGCGGGGACGTGAGCTCGCGCTCCTTGATCTGATATGAATGTGTGATATTCACGTTCCCTCGCAGCATCGCGGAGACGGAGCAGTATTTCGTTGTCGAGAGCTCGATTGCCCGTTCAACATCCGCTGCCTGGATTCCCTCCCCGTAGAAAATGTATTCGACGTGAATGGATGTGAAGACCTGGGGGTGCTCTTCACGCAGGTCGCCGGAAAGCCGTATTTCAAATCCTTCCAGGGGAACTCGTTTCTTTTTCAGAATCGAAACGACATCGCTTCCCGTGCATCCGCCGAGTGCGAAGAGAATCAACTCCTTCGGCCTGGCGCCGCCATCGCTTCCGCCAAAAGACCCGGGCCCGTCCATCGTGACCCACGGGCCGGTTTCGGTCTTTGCCGCGAACGTGATTCCCTGAATCTGCCGCACTACCGCATTTCTTGAAGCCATTGGATGATTCCTCGATTTCAGTCAGTGAGGGATATGACCGCGTGAAGACGCTTGCGCACCTTGTTCGTGAGCCTTGGATCCGGATAACGCCGGTACAGCTTCACAACCTTCTTCAGGCTGTCGACATACGCTTCGCAGTTGGGGCATCGATCGAGGTGGCGCTTGAGGCGGACGTAGATATCGCCGATGCGCAGTTGATCCAGGTCTTCGCCGACGCTGCGGGCAATGTCGGAACATTTGGTTTCGTTGCTTTTCCGTTTCACGGCATGATCCCGAATGGACGGTCCTCCGCTATGCCGCGCTTTCGGTCTTGCGCGTGGAGAATTTGAACGGCATGTAGAGCGGGCATGAGCCGACCGAACTTGTGAAGAGAAAAATGACCGCGATGAGCCCCAGGACGATTGCTGTCGTTCCGGAAATAATGCCGCCGAAATAGAGCCCGCCGATCACGATGGCAGCTGTCGTTCGAATGATCCGGTCCGTAGTTCCCAAATTCTGTTTCATTGTCGCTCCTCGAAAAAGAAATGAATGTAAGAGTGAGTTGACGTCCACTTCGTAGGATGCAATGAAACGGGAAAGGATTCGTATTGAGACTGAAGTCCGACATCTCGCCTCAAGTGAAGGTTACCTTCTACCGCGGTTGGTCGGGAGCTCAGCTCTCGGCCAGAATCTCTGAAGAACGTAACCTTCTGCGAGCAAGATGTCGGACTTCCGATTGAGGACAAATAGGCCCAATGGGCCAAAGTCTGAATTCTTCTGGGTAATCCTCGGGCGGATTTCGGACTTCTAGCTGCGGGCCAGCTTTAGGACGGAATGCAGCTTCCTGTGTGTTTTTCCCGGGGTGCGGGGGTCTTGGTAGGTTTTGTAGAGGTAGACCGTTTTGCGGAGGCTGTCAAGGTACGCGGTGCAATTTGGGCAGCCGGAAAGGTGTTTCTTCAGCGCACGACACTTTGCGGAGTTCATCCCTTCCGTGAGATTCTCACAGAGGTAAGAGGCCACCTCTTTGCATTTGATCTGCTTGCGCTTCATGCCTTCATGTACCCATGGAGTTGTTCTCGAAGAAACATCCGCGCACGCCGCAGCCGTGACTTTACCGCAGGGATTGACAGGCGAAGAATCTTTGCCGTTTCTTCAGCGCTTTTTCCTTCGATATCCCTCAAGACGAAGACGATGCGGTATTCCATGGGCAGGCGTTGAATCGCCCGGTCAAGAGTCTCCCGGAGTTCCCCACTCATGACGCTATCCAGGGGCGTTTCCTTCCAGGATGGAATGGTCTGAATTACCGCCCCTTCTTCATCTCTCAGCGGATCGTCTCGGAAACCCTCGGGCTGATCGATCGACAATGATGCAAGGTCGATCTTCCGCCTGCGCCGCTTCATCAGGCAATTGTTGGCTACGATTCGATACAACCATGTGGTGAATTTCGATTTTCCGTCAAACTGCTTCAATTTTCGGAACACATTGATGAAGGTGTCCTGGAGTGTCTCCGCTGCCTTTTCTTCATCGCGGCAGACGTGAAAGGCAAATCTGAATACCAGGTCTTCATATTGGTGCACGAGAGCCGAGAATGCCCGCTCGTCACCTTTGCGGGCCCGTTCGATCAACTGGCGGTCTTCTCTTGGCTCTGCGGTCATAGTCTTCTTGAAAATCATACAAAGGAATCTGTTGAGCCGCAATGAGCCAATTCAGGCCAGAAGTCAGACATCCGCGTTCGGCTTACCCAGCCTGAAGTTCGACATCCGCATTCGGCGTACCGGGCCTGATGTCGGCGTTCCGATTGTGGACACATACACCCATTGGGCTGGCGTCCGAAATCTTCTTGGGGATTCTCGCGCGGATTTCGGACTTCTGAATGAAGGCCTTTTCATTTCTCGGAAGGGCTCCCGGCAAGGTTCTCACGATTTGGAAAAAGTCTTTGCCCCGCCTTAGAATTCTTCAAATAATTGCCAGTCTCGACTGGTACATAACTTGCTAGTGTTCGTTGTGAGGTATTTGAGAATGATTCCTGAAAATTCCTTCAATTTGCCCGAAATGCCCCTTCTTTCAATCGGCTCAGCGGCCGAGCTTCTGGGTGTCTCAATCAACCTCCTTCGCCTCTACGAGGCCGAGGGACTTATCCTCCCGGCGAGAACAAGCAAGAACCAACGCCGATACTCCCGGGAAGATCTGGCCCGAATCTCATGCATTCGTCATGCAATCCAGCATGAGTCAATGAACATGGCATCCATCAAACGGATGATGGCCATGATTCCATGTTGGGAGATCATGCAATGCAGCGCCGAGGATCGTGCTGGCTGTGAGGCCTATAACGGGAGCAAAGGTCCATGCTGGTCTTTCAAGCATCAGGAAAACAAATGCGCCATCGAGGATTGCCGCAACTGTAAAGTCTACAAGCTGGCTTCAGACTGCAATGCAATCAAGACGGCGATCATCAAATCGACAACCCGATCATGACAGCACTTACAAGAAGAAGATTTTTGAAGATCAGTGCAGCTACGGTGGGAACGGCTGCAGCAGGTTCTGCACTTGTGAAGGCCGGTGCTCTATTTCAGGGCAAAGGGGCCGCGACGCGCAAAGGAATTGAGCGGATCCCGACGTACTGCGATTTGTGTTTCTGGAAGTGCGGAGCAATAGCAACGGTGAAAGACGGCGTGCTCTGGAAGATCGAGGGCAATCCCGAGGATCCCCTGAGCCGCGGTCGCCTCTGTCCGCGCGGGACGGGCGGTGCAGGTGCTCATTTCGATCCCGACCGGCTCCGTACGCCGCTGGTGAGACGCCTGAAGAGAGGCGAAGAGGAATGGGTGGAGGCGACATGGGATGAAGCGCTCGGGATCATCGCGGAAAAGATGGATCGTATCAGAAAGACGTATGGGCCCGAGGCGATGGCCCTGTTCAGCCATGGGATAGGCGGGAATTTTCTCAAGCATTTGATGAAGGCCTACGGGACCCCGAATATTACGGCCCCTTCGTTTGCCCAATGCCGCGGTCCGAGAGACGTGGGATTCCGGCTCACGTTTGGCGAAGATGTGAGCTCACCTGAACGAACCGACATTAAGAACGCGCAGTGCCTCGTTCTGATCGGAAGCCATCTGGGCGAGAACATGCATAACACCCAGGTGCAGGAATTCGCTGAAGCGATTGAGAACGACGCCAGCATTATTGTGGTCGACCCGCGATACTCGATAGCAGCGAGCAAGGCAAAATATTACCTGCCGATAAAGCCCGGCACCGACCTCGCGCTCATACTGGCATGGATGAATGTCATTGTCGGCGAGAATTTGTACGACAGGGAATATGTGACAAAGTACGGCTTCGGATTCGAGCAGTTCGCCGCATCCATTCGCACGTTCACGCCCGAATGGGCTTTTCCCGAAACCGGTATCACACCCGACGTGATTCAAAAGACCGCCCGCGAGATGGCGCGGTACAGGCCTGCGACGCTCGTTCATCCAGGGCGGCACGTGACCTGGTACGGCGATGATACCCAGCGAAGCCGGGCCATTGCTCTTCTGAATGCGCTCCTTGGGAGCTGGGGGAGGCGGGGAGGATTCTACACTCCGGTGAGCATGGACGTCCCCTCATATCCTTACCCGGACTATCCCAAACCGGCAAAAGCGAAAGTCGACAATCCGGCCAATAAATATCCTTTTGCCCACGAAACACTCACAACGGGAATTCGAGAGGCAACCCTCACAGGCAAGCCGTACCCGATCAAAGGATGGATGGGGTACGCGACAAACTTGATCCATGCTCTTCCCAACGAGCAGGAAACGATTCAGGCGATCCAGAACCTTGATCTCCTTGTCGTTGTCGACGTCGTTCCGAGCGAACTGGCCGGTTGGGCAGATGTGGTGCTTCCCGAATCGGTCTATCTCGAACGGCATGATGACCTCAACGTCGAGTGGTTCCGCGAGCCTTTTGTGGCTCTGCGTCAGCCCGTGGTCGAAGCACCCCATGATCAGAAGCCGAATTGGTGGATCGCCAAGCAGCTTGCGGAAAAACTCGGGCTTGGCCGCTACTTCCCGTGGGCAACAATCGATGAGTATTTCGAAAAGAGAATGTCCGATGCCGGTCTGAGCTACGAGGAGCTTAAGCGACGCGGCATCATTCGCGGAGCAAAACAACCCATCTACTTTGATGAAGGGGTCCCCGCCGAGTTTCCCACACCGTCAGGAAAGATCGAGTTCTATTCGGTTCAGCTGGCACAGGCAGGATTCGACCATGTCCCGAAGTACAAACGTCCGGGTTCACCGCCCCCCGGTTCTTTTCGCCTCCTCTTCGGACGCGCCCCTGTGCATACATTCAGCCGCACCCAATCAAACAGGATTCTGGCCGACATGATGGATGAGAACGAGGTGTGGGTCAACGAGGATATTGTGCGGCGTCTGGGCCTGAGGAACGGAGAATACGTGAAATTGAAGAACCAGGACGGCGTTGTGAGCAACAGGGTCAGATTGAAAAGCACGCAGCGCATAAGGCCCGATTGTGTCTACCTGGTTCACGGATTCGGGCACACTGCGAAAGGATTGAAGTTTCCCCTGGGTAAGGGAGCCAGCGATGCCCAGCTGATCACGCGGTATGAGATCGATCCGTTGATGGGCGGAACAGCGATGAACGTGAACTTTGTCACCCTTGAAACGGAGGCCGCATAGCCATGGCACGATTCGGAATGGCGATCGATACGGCAAAATGTGTAGGGTGCATGGATTGTGTCGTTGCCTGCAAAACGGAAAACAACATTCCCGAGGGATATAACAGGGATTGGATAACTTACGACTCAACAGGCAAGTTCCCGACGCTCCAAATGGAAATCAGAAGCGAGCGGTGTAACCATTGTGATAACCCTCCGTGTGTCGACTGCTGCCCGACAGGAGCAAGTCATGTCAACGACTTCGGTAAGGTCGTCCTTGTCGACGGCGGACTTTGTATTGGCTGCAAGGCCTGTATCGCATCATGTCCGTACGATGCCCGGTTCATTCATCCGGACGGCTATGCCGACAAATGCACGTTCTGCATTCACAGGGTCGAGGAGGGACTTGAGCCGGTTTGTGTTGCTGTTTGTCCGACCCATTGCATGACCTTCGGAGATTTGGACGATCCGAACAGCGCGATCAACAGGCAGCTGAATTCAAGGAAACATCACGCGCTGCTCACGGACGCGGGGACAATGCCGCGAGTCTTCTACCTAACGTGAAAACGAAGGATGATGGGTGAGTTTGCGGGAGTGCCGGGAGCAGGGAGCAAAGGGGGAATAGAAGAAGGAAAAATTTTCGACAGCTCAACCTTGAACCTTGAGCCTTGAGCCTTGAACCTTGAACTTATGCACGAACTAATCAGAACCCGTCATAACGAATTGATCGATCCCATTCTTCACATTTGGGGATGGGAGATTCCCGTGTATTTGTTTCTTGGGGGCCTTGTCGCCGGCATCATGATCATCTCGGGGTATTTCACATTCAGGGGGCATCACAAGCACAGCTACTTCTCCTGTTTCTACCTGCCCCATATGAGTTTGGTGCTCCTGAGCGCGGGTATGCTTGCGTTGTTCCTGGACCTTGAACATAAGCCCTATATCTGGCGGCTCTACACGACCTTTCAGGTGACCTCTCCGATGTCGTGGGGATCGTGGATTCTTGTTCTGGTCTATCCAACGCTTTTGTTGAATACCCTCGTGAGAATTCCGGAACCCTTTAGGAATCGCATAGGGATGTTTGACCGTTTTTCGAATTCGATCAACAAGCGGCCCTTCCTGATCAAGAATATCGGTGTCCTCAACATGATCGTCGGCGCCATTCTCGGCGCATATACCGGAGTCTTGTTGAGCGCACTCGGGGCGAGGCCTTTATGGAACAGCTCAATGCTCTGGGTTCTCTTCCTCGTGTCCGGACTGTCAAGCGCCGCGGCCCTCGTGCATTTGATTACATCCGACCGTTTTGAGCGGGAGCTTCTCGCCAAGGCCGATAACGGATTTCTGATCTTTGAGCTGCTGGTGTTCGCAATGTTATTCCTCGGTATGTTGAACTCGGGAAGAGTCCATCAGGAAGCGGCATCGCTCCTCTTGGTCGGACCTCTCGCTCCCGCATTTTGGGTCTTTGTGATTGCGCTCGGTATTGTGGTGCCCCTCTTCATGCAACTGCTGGCCGTGAACCACAAAATACGCCACACTCCGATAGCCCCGATTATGGTGGTTCTCGGGGGACTGATTCTTCGCTTCGTCATCGTGTACGGGGGGCAGATGAGCCATTGGACGAGGGTGGCCGCGGCACCTTGATTGAAATTGATTCACCAAGGAGACATTCATGACTTCGCAAGCAAAAGCAGTACTACTCGAAAACTTCGACACGCAGGTGAAAGAGCATACATCGGTGAAAACCGCCAAGCCCTACTGGAATCCGTATCTCGCCGGGCTTGGGCTTGGTTTGGTGCTCCTCTCTGCATTCGTCATCATGGGACGCGGGTTGGGCGCTTCAGGCGCGTTCTCATCTGTTTTGTCAACCGGCATCCAGGCAATTGCGCCCGATCATGCCGGGAGCAACGAATACTATTCCGAGTATCTCGGCGACGGGACAAGGCACCCGCTGAAGGATTGGCTGGTGTTTGAAGTGCTTGGAGTATTCGTTGGGGGATTCCTTTCGGGTGCCCTGGCACATCGGGTGAAACGAACCGTGGAGAAGGGTCCACGGATAACGACAGCGAAACGGCTGGCCTTCGCGTTCGGCGGCGGAGCCCTTATGGGGTTCGGAGCAAAACTCGCCCGCGGATGCACGAGCGGTCAGGCGCTGACAGGCGGGGCTCTGCTGAATGTCGGGAGCTGGGCCTTTATGATGGCGGTCTTTGCAGGAGCGTATGCACTGGCGTACTTCGTAAGGAGGCAATGGCAATGAACGCACCTTTCTTCAAGTTTGGACTCTTCGGCGACGATGTAAGCCTCGTTGTCGCTTTCGTCATAGGAATCGGATTCGGATTCTTCCTCGAGCGGGCAGGATTCGGCAGCGCACGCAAACTGGCGGCCCAATTCTATCTGGGTGATCTGACGGTCTTTAAGGTGATGTTCACCGCGATCATCACCGCAATGATCGGTCTCTATTATCTCTCAGTCATCGGCCTCGTCGATCTTTCTCTCGTGTATATCAGTCCCACATACATCATCCCGCAGACAATAGGCGGACTTATCCTCGGCCTTGGATTTGTGATTGGCGGATATTGCCCGGGGACCTCCTGTGTGGCAGCTGCGACGGGACGAACGGACGGCATCGTGTTTCTCCTCGGCGTTGTCGCAGGCATCTTCGTGTTTGGCGAATCCTTCAACCTGATCAAGGAATTCTATTCTTCATCAGATCTGGGCCAGCTCACGTTTCCCCAGCTTCTCGGTCTGCCTTACGGGCTCCTCGTGTTTGCGGTCGTTCTGATGGCCCTTGGGGGGTTTGCAGGTGCTCACTGGCTTGAAAAGAAATTCGGGCCCAAAGGAATATGGAGCAACTCATGAAATTCTCAATCAGCAATTGGAGTGCAAATCAGAAGCTTGCGGCAATCGTTGGAATTCTGGGATTCTTTGCTCTTTTTGCAGGTGATCCGTACCAGGGGTCAACAGCGACAATTGACACGAGGGAACTTGGGGTTCTGGTGCAAAAAGAAGTCGATCATGTTTCACCGGTCGAGCTGGCAGAGTGGATTATTCAGGGGAGATCGGATTTTCGACTCCTCGATCTGCGGGCCAGCGAAGAGTATGCCGCTTATCACATCCCTACGGCGGAAAACGTCTCTCTCGCCGGTCTTAGTGAATACCCGGTTGAGCGGAACGAGAAGATTATTCTCTACTCGGATGGAGGAATTCATTCGGCTCAGGCATGGTTTTTTCTCAAGGCAGAGAAGTATCCGGGTGTCTATATTCTCAGTGGGGGTCTTGAGGAATGGAAGGATGCCGTCCTCTTCCCATCGTTAGCCGAGAACGCGGGGCCAGCAGAGAGAGCAGCATTTGAAAAAATGAACGAAGTCAGTAAGTTTTTTGGGGGAACAGCGCAAACAGGATCATCTCAGGAAAAAATCTCTCCGCAGGTTGCCATGCCAAAGCTGGACATGCCTTCCACGACAGCCGCCCCCGGCATGGCGAAGAAAAAGAAAAAAGAAGGATGCTAAGCCTCCAATCCGGAGTCCGAAATCCGACCGAGGATCGCAGAGAGGAATTCGGACTTCAGCCTCTTGGACTCCCTCGTCCTCAATCGGAAGTCCGACATCAAGCCGGGTGAACGCGGATGTCGGACTTCTGGCGTGTAGGGGCTTGATTTGTATAGCCAGTCTGCTGTATCTTTGGCTGACCAACCTTGGGGGGAACCATGCGAACGCGTTCTATCGAGATCCTTCCGGATCATTTCTATCACATTTACAATCGCGGGAACAATAAGCAGAAAATATTCCGACGACGGTGGGATTTTCAGTTCTTCCTGAAGAAGATGTATCATTATTTCTCGAAGGCCAGAATCGATGTCATCGCATACTGCCTCATGCCGAACCACTTTCACCTCCTTATCCATATCACACAAGAGATCGATTTTCACAATGTTATGAAGTCTTTCTCAACCTCGTATGTTCGATCGTTTCATTTGTGGCACAAGACGAGCGGACATCTCTATGAAGACGACTATCAGGCTAAGTGCATAGAGAACGATGGGTATTTGATTCAGGTGATTCCATATCTGCATCTAAATCCCGTCATGGCAGGGATTGTCCATCAGCCGGAACTGTGGAACTATTCCGACTGCCGGGCGTGGTGCTTTGAGGAGGATGGGTTTCGCTTTGAGAGCCTAAGGCAAGAACTTTATGGAAGCCCCAAGGACTATCGTGAATACTTAAGAGAATATGCCTCGAGGAGACATGAAATCGCGGCAATCGAGAGGATGCTTCTACGGTACAAATAAGCCACCTCATTCGAAGTCCGAAATCCGACGAGGATCGCGAGAGGAGAATTCGGACTTCAGCCTATCGGGCTTATCCGTCCTCCATCGGAAGTCCGACATCAAGCAAGGTGAACCGAACGCGGATGTCGGACTTCAGGCCAGGTGAACTGAATTCGGATGTCGGACTTCTGGCTCTTTGTATGCCGGGCTTCCGCCCTGGGGTTGAATCCTTTTCCCCTTTCCCGCATCAAACAACCAAACACGAAGGACCTCTACCTTGATGCCATCGCAATGGTTTTTGCTGATTTTGACCGGGATTGTACTGTTTTTCTATATCCGAAAATTCCTTATTTCACAAAGACTACAACACTATTCGCCGGCCGACCTCGCAGAACGAGTCGACACGGACCGGAACCTGGTGCTGCTCGACGTGCGCTCCAACAGCGAACGCCGGCATTCTCATATCGAGGGATCGCTTCATATTCCACTTCATCAGCTTGCCAGCCGATCGACCGAGCTGTCGAAGTATCGCGAAAAAGAAATTGTCTGCTACTGCCAGACGGGGAGCAGAAGCGTAACGGCAGCGTCGAGGCTGAACAAACTCGGATTCAAGGCGGCAAACCTCAAAGGCGGTATTGCAGAATGGAACTTTCAAAACAGAATATGATTGTAATGCTGAAGAGGATTGGACCCGCTCTCGCCGGAGCGATAGGCGGATACGTCTATTACTACTGGATCGGTTGCGTCTCGGGAACCTGCCCCATTACCAGCAACCCCTGGGCGAGCACTGGATACGGCATGATGCTGGGACTCTTGTTGACCCCGAGTTTGTCGGAATTGCTGCAAAAGAAGAAAGAAAAGGAATAAACCAATGGGATATGGATTCTCCAGGACCGTGAACCTCTCGTACGATCAGGCTGTTGAGAAGGTAACGGAAGAGCTGAAGAAAGAGGGATTCGGGGTCCTGACGACGATAGACGTCAAGGAGACCTTGAAGAAGAAACTGAATGTCGATTTCAGGCGTTACATCATTCTGGGCGCGTGCAATCCGCCTTTTGCTTACAAATCACTTCAGGCGGAGGAAGAAATCGGGCTGCTTCTCCCGTGCAACGTCGTGGTCTACGAAAAAGGTGACAAGACCGTTGTCTCCGCATTCGACCCGATGGTGATGATGAAGATTGTCGACAACCCCGCCGTCAAAACGGTTGCCGAGGAAGTGCAATCGGGATTGAAGCGAGTCATAGCGAGTCTATAAAACAAACCAATCACGCAGAGAACAAGGAACAACAATGGCAGAGAATCTTACAAAGGACACCTTTCTTCAGAAAGTGTTCAACTACGAGCAGAACAAAGAATGGAAATTCGAGGGAGAACTCCCGTGCGTCATCGATTTCTGGGCTCCCTGGTGCGGACCGTGCCGGGCAGTGGCACCCGTGATCGAAGAGCTTTCGAAAGAGTATGCCGGTAAAGTGAATTTCTATAAGATCAACACGGATGAAGAACAGGAGTTGGCCGGTGCATTCGGAATCCGCAGCATTCCTTCACTGCTGTTTGTCCCAAAGAACGGTGATCCGAAAATGGCAATCGGAGCCCTTCCGAAGGAATCGCTCAAGCAGGCGGTCGAAACCGAGCTGCTCGGCGTCGCGGTGAATTCGTAAACGCATCCCCGGTATTCGTAAACGCCCCGGCCTCGTTGAGGTACCGGGGCGTTCTCTTTTTGTTGAAGTTTTGAACGGTTTCCTCGTTGAATCACGCAACATCATTACTTCTTTTGAGAACCTGCGACCAGAATTGCGAAAAAGAACCGCCGGCCCGTCGTCGTTCTTCCTGTTCTGCCCGTTTTATCCACCAAAGGAGATGGCACGCGCTTTGCAAAATAATCAAGTGAGGAGGCCCGAGCAACCGGTTCGCCAAAGGAGGACCTCACCATGAAAGGCCAGGAAAAAGAGCGATGCCTTCATCTGATGATCGACATACTGAAGATTCTCAAGTCGACCACCCAGCATGAAGAGGTTTTCTACCGCACGATCGACCTCATCACCCGCGTACTTCCCTGTCAATCGGTCGCCGTTGTCCTTATCGACCCCGCAAGCGAATACCTGAAGATCGATTGCACCTACGGGATTTCACACACCTTCCAGAAACATTTCGAGCGGAAGATTTCGACGGGAGCCGTCGGCGAGCTCATTTGGAATAACAAACCCATTGTCATTCGTGACTCCCAAACCGACCCGGTGCTTGCCCAGGAGGTCCAGTTGGAGCAGCCGTTCGGTTCGTGCGTGTGTGTGCCCGTCGGGGCAGATCATCGCTCGCTGGGATACCTCTTTGTCGCAAGTGACCTGACCCATGCGTTTGATGTCGACGATGAGGCGTTTCTCCAGGCATGCGCAGATGTGATGGGAGTAGCCTATCAGAAATGCTGGCTTGCGGAGGAGAACTTGCGGATCGATCGGATCGACCATGAAACGGGGCTCGAGAAATACCAGGCATTTCAGGAACGCCTGCGGGCGGCCCTTGACCGCGGGGTGCAATTCAAGGAATCGTTTGCCGTGGTCTTGTGTGACGTCGACAACTTCAAACATATCAGCCTGACGTACGGCTACAATACCTCGAGAGAGCTCCTGATGGGCCTGGGAAATCTCTTGAAGCAAAACATCCGGAGTGTGGATGCCACCGGCCGGTTCGGCTTTGATGAGTTTGCCGTCCTGCGCGAGAACACCGATTCTGAAGCCGCTATGCAATTTGCCGAAAACATTCGGAAGGCGGTCGAGATAACTCCCTTCACTTCTCACGGAATCCAATCCACAATCAGCGTCGGACTTGCGGTGTTTCCGCAAAACGGCGCATCGATGGACGATCTGATGGTTACCGCAAAGAAGGCACTGTTTGAAGCTCAGAAATCAGGCCGCAACAAAGTTGTCGTGCTCCCCGGCGTTTGGTACCAGCGGCAGGACCCTGTCGTTTCCGAGGGCCGGTGAAATACCGGAGCCCCTCCGGCCGGGCAGATGTTGATCCGCTGAGTGTTGGCAGGCACATCCTCGTCGTCCCTCCCGTTTGTGACGAGGTGAGTTGAACCTCTCGAGCCCTTCTCGTATCTTTTCCGCGCATGCGATTGTTCCGATTGATAACGTGCTGTACCCTTACCCTCGTCCTCTCTCAATGGGCGTTTTCCCAATATCATGAGGAGCCCGATGAGCTGAAGCAGCGCCGGTCGGAACTCAGCCGTTATCAGAAACTCCAAAAACTCTCGGGTGCCGCAAGCGCGTCAGGTCAGAACATCGACGTCAAGTACTATGAGCTGAAGATCCGGATTGTCCCCCCCAACACTGTGGCCGGCTCGGTGCGGATTCAGGCAGTGACGGCCGCTACGGGTGATTCGAATGTCACCTTTGACCTCTGGGCACCCCTCGTGATTGATTCTGCCTTTGTTGATGGCCAGGCCGCCACGGCTCTGCAGGACAGCGCAACATTCAGTCTTCCTGTCTCATCGAGTCTGCCGATAGGTACCCCGCTCACCTTCGACATTTACTATCACGGTCAGCCAAGGTTTGTCGGATTTGGCAGCTTCGCTTCCTCCGTGCAGCCGGGCACGGGCATTCCCTGGATCTGGTCGCTCAGCGAGCCCTATGGGGCACCGACGTGGTGGCCCTGCAAAGACAATCCGGCGGACAAAGCGGATTCCCTCGATGTGTGGGTTACATGCAATGAGTCCTTCAAGGCCGGTTCTCAGGGGAAACTCGTTTCCACGACGTCGGACGGATTGGGGAACAAAACCTACCATTGGAAGCACCACTACGCGATATCGACATATCTGGTTTCAGTTGCTTTGACCAACTACGCCGAATTCTCAGACTGGTTCAAGTACTCTCCGTCCGACTCGATGGAGATTCTCAATTATGTTCTTCCGGCGGACCTGGCACTCGCAGACAGTCAGCTTGCGAAGACCGTCCCGATGCTGGGGATTTTCTCCGGTTTGTTCGGCCTTTACCCCTTTGTGGACGAAAAATATGGGCACTCACAGTTTGAGTGGGGAGGGGGAATGGAACATCAAACAATGACCTCCCTCGGTAAGATCGGGTCATTAGGTTTTACCGAAGACCTTGTGGCGCACGAGCTGGCGCACCAGTGGTTTGGAGATATGATTACGATGAGGACGTGGCCCGATATCTGGCTGAATGAAGGTTTTGCGACGTATTCTGTAGCCCTGTACCGTGAGCAACAGTACGGCACCGCGTCGTATCGGAGCTATATGGACCAACAGATCTCGCGCGCCAAAAATGCCGACGGATCGATCTATGTCCTCGATACAGCCTATGTCGGGAATCTCTTCGACGGCAACCTCGTGTACGCAAAAGGTGCGACAGTCTTACATATGCTGCGCTATGTCGTTGGCGATTCGGCGTTCTTTCGCGCGCTCAAAGGATATGCGACGAACCCTCAGCATATGTACAGCAATGCCTCGACGGGGGATCTGCAGAAGGTTTTTGAAGATTCATCAGGGCTCGACCTCGATTATTTCTTTCAGGAATGGATTTACGGTGAGGGATTTCCTCAGTATCAATTTGAATGGGGATGGGTTTCTGATACGGCGGGGTCCAAAATCAGGTTTTCACTTTCTCAGACGGCAGGTGTGAATCCTTCGTTCTTCAAGATGCCGCTTGACATTCGGGTGTACGGTGAGGGAACGTCAGTGACCTTTAAGGTCTTCAACGATTCTCTGAGCCAAACATGGGTATGGACTGTTCCGTTCATACCGGATTCGGTTTCGATCGATCCGGAGAATTGGATCTTGAAGGCTGTCCAGGGATCTCTTGTGGGGATTGATGAGGTTGGGGGCGGGATTCGCTCATTCGTGCTGCATCAAAATTATCCCAATCCGTTCAATCCTTCTACGCTGATTCGCTACACGGTTCCGGAACGCAGTCGGGTGACGATCGAGGTCTTCGACCTTCTCGGGCGGGTTGCGGCGGTTCTGAGTGATCGTGAAATGGCAGCGGGCCGATATGAAGTGCCATGGAAACCGGCAGGTGCCTCGGGCGTGTATCTTTGCCGGATGACGGCGATCCCTCTTGCCGCGACTTTGAATCCGTTTGTGTCGGTACGAAAAATGGTCTACGTGAAGTGATTTACCGCGGGGGAGGAGCGAGAAGGCGCTCAAGCTGTCTCGAGGCACGTTCCTGTTCATCTTTTTCGCGGGCGCTCTGGGGAGTGAGTACGAGTATCTTTTCGAGACATTCCTTCCGCTTTTCCATATTTTCCATCTGACCGTACGTCCTCGAGAGCTCGTAGTGTGCAAAGATGTTCTGGGGATCGAGCTCGATCGACTTGAGAAGCATGTTCTCCGATTCCTCGATTGTGCCGGGCAACGATCCTCCAAAAACAACGTTGGCGATCACCCGTTCGTACCATTTGAGCCGTGCCCCCTCCCGGTAGATGATGCCTAACACCATGTACGGAGGTCCGTAGCTCGGATCCAGTTCGATGGCTTTGCGTGCATCCCGCGTGACAGCCTTTCCGATGTCGAGCTTCTCCCTCACTCCTTTGAACGGCACGAGGCTCCCGCGGGCCACTGCCAGCCAGAAATGGGATTTGCCGCTGTCGGGATAGAGATCCACGAGCTGTTGTGCGTATTGCACTCCCTTTTCATACCATACTTTCGCGCTGTCGTTCCGGCGCAGCATTGACCTGCCGATGTCATTGTGGATCCTGGTCATCCGAATAAGCGTCTCGTAGTCTTTTGGGGCAAGCTTGAATGCCTCCTGATACTGGGCAAGGGCTCCCTCATTGTCGAAACTTCTGTAAAGCGTGTCCCCCCGGGCATGATACGTTGACACATTGTCGGGCGTACCAATGAGAAACACGGGAAATATGGCAACGAGAGATATGAGGGAGAGAAGAAGAGACACTATTTTTTCGGCTCAGCGAACAAAATATCGATTCCTGCAGAGCGACGCAAGCGGTTCAACAATGAATTCTCTGGGATCCCCCCAGGGAGTCTCAGTTTTTGCTTGTTTTCAAATGCGAAATCATGCTTATTGAGGATACGCCAAGCCTTCCGCAGCTCTTTCATGAATCTCACAATTCCCTGCTTTCGGGATGGAGCAGAGCCGCGAGGCGATCAGGATTTTCCCGGTAATCATACGCAAAGGAGCACGATGGAGATCCACACGCCGGTTGAACGCACTGCTGAGTACGATGCTCGCAGCAAAGCAGAGGTCCTGGGCAGTCTTGCCTCTGTCGCTGAGGAACTGATGAAAGACCATTTGGAGAAGAGGAAGCTCTGGTTCCCGAGTGATTTCCTGCCTGCAGACGAACAGATGAGCGATGATCAGGAGGCAAAAGCCAGATCGCTGCGCGAGAGAGCAAAAGGAATTCCCGATGCGGTGAGGGTTTCACTGACTCTTAATCTGCTGACGGAGGAGGGCTTGCCGCACTTTCATCGTCTTTTGGCGACTCACCTTGGGGACGACAATATCTGGAGCAAGTGGAACTTTATGTGGACGGCCGAAGAGGATCGTCACGGCGGAATTCTTCGCGACTATGTAAGAGATACGAGGCTCTTCAGGTTTAAGCAGGTTGAAATGATGCAGTTCGCATACCAGCAGGCCGGGTTTACGCCGGATTGGGACAAGGATCCGTACAAAGTTTTCGTTTATACTTCCCTTCAGGAACGCGCCACACAAATGGCTCACGCAAATACGGGAAAGGTGGCGGGCGCTGTTGAGCCGACATTGCAGGGAATCTTGGCCAGCATCGCCGCCGATGAGGCGCGCCACTATGCCTTCTACAGGCGAGTCTTCAAGGCCCTTTTGGCAATCGATGTCAATAGGGCCCTTCTGTCGGCCCTTTCCATTCTCCCTTCAATTGAAATGCCCGGCCTGACCGTGCCGCATTTCAAAGAGATGGCTGATGTCATTCGGAGCATCGGCATCTACGGTCCCTGGGACTATAAGAAGATAGCCGACGAACTCATTGAATTCTGGAATATCGAAGTGCTGACGGGATTGAATGAAGCCGGGAGAAAAGCGCAGGAGAAGATCATGAAGATCTCTGCAAGGCTTGAAAAAGTAGCGGAGTATCTGGACCAGAAGACGACGAAAAAATCGTTTTCGTTTGATTTCTTGTACGGAAGGATCGTGACGGTGGGCTAGCCGACTTTTACGTTTGACATTCGGCGCCTGGCAGGTTCGATATTTGATATTGTTTCGTGATCCTGTTCAACAACAATATCGAATATCCAATAACGAATATCGAATGTCGAAGTTTTCATCCCATAGTGTGAAACACCGACAGGACGTCGTCATCTTCTTCCAGTTTGTCCAGTACGTCCTTCACTTCGGCGGCCAGGGCGTCTGAAAGCTCTTTCGTTGTTGTCGGCAAGTACTGAAGCTCCGTGGTAACCCCCTCGATTCCCTTTTCTTCCAACATCTTGTGCATCCTTCCAAAATCCTGAAATGACGTATAGAGGTACACTTCATTCTCGTCCTGCACAAGCTCCTCGAGGCCGAAGTCGATCATCTCCAGCTCAAAGTCATCGACGCTCTTGATGCTTCCCGCCGGGAGTTTAAAGACTCCTTTCCGTTCAAACATGAAGCTGATCGAACCGGTCGTTCCGAGCGTACCCCCGGCGCGCGTAAAAATATGCCGGAGATTGGCGACCGTCCGTGTCGGATTGTCCGTTGCGCACTCTACCATCACCGCAATGCCGTGTGGAGCATATCCCTCGTAGACAATCTCCTGATATCCGCTTGTATCCTTCGATGAGGCCCGCTTGATGGCCGCTTCGACGCGGTCCTTTGGCATGTTGACGCTTTTCGCATTCTGAATCGCGAGGCGCAGCCGCGGGTTGTCTTTCGGATCTGCCACTCCTGCTTTGACGGCGATTTCTATCTCACGCCCAATACGGTTGAACGCCTTGGACATCCGTGCAAAGCGGGCGAACATCTTGTGTTTACGTTTTTCGAAAATGCGGCCCATGGGAAGCAGTAATCAGTTTTCAGTAGAGAGTTATCGGTAACGGGGCGAAATCAAACGCCAATAACGAAAGGATAGAGAAAAATTCGCAAAAGTGATACATGAAAAAACATTAATTCCAATCGTGTGAAGTTGAGGCAAGTCACACCTCGTAACACTCTTTTCTTGTTAGAATGGTGTAGCAAAAATTTCCAATCACCATTTGTGGAGGTTGAGATGAGGAACGCTGCAGTTGGGATCGCGCTGGCGCTGATCATTGTGGGGTGCTCGCAATCGGTGAATCCGGTTCCCGGAACAAAAGAAGTACCGGTCAACCTGTCCGCTTCATTTTCCGGCACAGGCGCAACGTCGGGGTTGTCCAAAGTATCCGTACTGAGCAGCGTCGATTCTGTCGTCATTGACAGTGCGATTGTAGTCCTGGCGCGCATTAAATTCGAATCGCATCTCGACAGCATGGACGTTGATTCGGTGGAATCCGACTCACTGGAGAGCGATGACGATGACGAATTGAACGTGAAGTTTCGCGGACCGTTCGTCGTTCATATCCGTGACATGATCTCGGTCGATTTTGCAGGCGAGACGCTTCCTCCCGGCACATACAACAGCATCAAATTCAAGATTCATCGACTTATGCCGGGTGAGCACTACGAAGACAGCGACGAACATAACGGCAAAGCGGGGTGGGGGGCTGACCTCCCTTACGGATCCAGCATTGTCGTGTGGGGATCCGTGTTGAAGGACGGATTGTGGATGCCGTTTGAGTTCAATTTCGATATTGAGCTCGAATTCAGGATTCGGGGGGACTTTGTTGTTGCGGAGGAGGCAAGTTCCGTCAACATTGCCATGAATTTTGACATGGGGATGTGGTTCGTGAACCCGTTTGACGGAAGCCTGCTCGATCCGACTGATTTGGGTCAAACGACGCGCGAGCTATTCCTTAGAGCGATCAAGAAGTCGTTTGGGCAAGGCCGGTGCGGAAGGGACGATGATGATGATGGCCATCCGGACGAAGACTAGATCCCTAAGGTGAAACAGAAAGGCCCCTCTGGGGCCTTTTTTTTGCCTTCAAGGGATGATTGCAGGGTTATTTGCCGTAGATCCTTTGGACGACGATGTTCGTTAGCTCCCTGATCAGCTCCCTTTCGCCCGGTGCGACGTGTCCGCTTCTGTGAGTGATGTGCTCCTTGGGGTCGCGTGCGTGATCGAGAAGCGATTCAATCGAGAACGGGGGGAAGAAGGAATCTCCTTCGCCGCTGACAACCAGCAGCGGGCGAGGTGAAAGGTGAGGGACGTATTTGTTCGGCTCAAATGCCGCCAGAATCCCCCCGCCGAGCCAACCTGCCAGCCACCCCGGCACTGAGACCCCCCATTTCTCGGAGTTGTGAGCAATCACCCCGCTTAAGTCTGCTCCCGCCTGTACGACAACGAGTTGTTTGACGCGTCCATCAATGACCGCTGCCGGAATCCCCGTAAATGCACCAAAACTGACCGCAACGACGGTGACATCACGTCTCTTGACATTCGTTTGATTGAACATCCAGTCGAGACAATTCAGAAGAAGAGGGACAGTACGGAATCCCGTTGATCGAAGTTCGAACGTTGTGCCGACCGCGTTCCATCCTTTGAAGTCCCATTCTCCCTCGAACGGATAATCGGCAGCGATCAGCAGCACGCTGTCCTGGCCGTCGATCATCTCGATCACCTCTTTCCCGGTTTCGATTCCCACGCAGAGGAGTGCCGCGGGGAACGGGCCTTTGCCGCGAGGAATGCGCATTCGGCCGGTCAGGGAATCGTCGGTTGTCGAGCGAAGGAGAAAGTCAAATGTTTGAGTAAGAGGAGATTCCGCTTTGAGGACGAGGTCCATAGACTGCACGTTTCCCTTGCGGTCGAGGAACCCGTCTCGGAAGTTGTAGTAGCTTTGACCGAAAAGTGTGGAGGAAATGAAAAGGAAAAATGGGAGGAAGACGAGGCGCATGATGAAAGGTAAGAAGACCCTCAAGAAAAAAGAAACCCGGGATCACTCCCGGGTTCTTGTAGGGCTCCGCGAGTAGGACTCGAACCTACAACCCTGCGGTTACGGTTGCTCTCCAGCTTTCGCTGCAGTCCGGACTATCTCTTCATCCTTTTCTCAGGATGCCGGGCGCTTTTGAGGCTTATTGGTGAGATTCCTCATCCTCTAGTCTCTGCACGTTTCCCGCAACGTGAAACAATCTCTTTGCGGGACTTCGCTCAGGATTACCGTACCCTCGGAAGGGGTTAGGCTTCCCTGAATTCACCCGGTTTTTCAATCCCGATTACTCGGGAAAGCTGCAATGGGTGCATGAAGTTCGCGATGACAATTTGCACAAACCAAGATGCACTTGTCGAGCTCCAATTTCACTGAGTTCCAACTTCGAGTGTAGCCTTTGGAGGAAATTCCAAAGTCCTTTTCGGTTGGATCCTTATGGTGAAATTCGAGAGCCTCGCCACACTTGTCATAGCCACAAAGTTCACATCGCCCTCTTTTGTAGCTAATTGCCTTCTGGCGCAGAGTCTTTCGCCGCTTCTGAACCGCGGCAATGAGATATTCGCGCCTGTCAGCATAACGTCGTGTGTCTTTTTTCACACACCCCCCTCACAGCCGCATGCTCTACCATTGAGCTATCGCGGAATGGTATGTTGACAAAACAACCCGGAAGATTTCTCCGGGTTGAAAACAATATATCCGAAAATGTGTGCAAAGTCAAGAAAGGCGAAACAACGGTAGTGTATCAGTTTCCCCTTTTTAGACTATAACGCAGAGTCGCAAAGGACGCAGAGGTTCGCAGAGAACAACAGAATCCGGAAATCCTCTGCGTTTTCTCTGCGACCTCTGCGCCTTTGCGTTGAAACTTTCAATCAAACTGATACACTACCGAAA
>Ga0209002_10000890_pt1 | contig 24083 bp, 25 predicted proteins | sample Rifsed16ft2_FD_184010 | JGI IMG/M metagenome (GOLD analysis project Ga0209002, IMG submission 184010) | Soil microbial communities from Rifle, Colorado, USA - sediment 16ft 2 (version 2) | ecosystem: Environmental > Terrestrial > Deep subsurface > Rock core/Sediment | place: Rifle, Colorado... | reverse complement strand
TATATGGGTAGTGCCGGCGTATGGCGGCTGTCCCTGCCGGCTCAAATCGGTTCTGGGCGGCCGTCGTTTGCTCCCTCCGAGGTGGACGAAAATGATAGGTGCGCTTGGATACGGACCGAATGTCGTGGGCTTGGGAAGGAACGCAGACCTCCGCCAGTACTCGCGGTGGGAGTACCGGACCGGGGACGCGGATTGGATCCTCGCGGGGATCCGCCGGCCCCGCCGCCGGGTGCGGCCGGAGCCGGGCCTCCGCGGGAGGCTCCGGTACTGGATGAACTCGTTCCGCGGGTTCGCGACGTTCGACGTCCGCGGGACGGACGGGAGGCTGTGAAGGACCGATGACGCGCGTGGACCGGCGGCAGTTCTGCAACCCCGGGGTGGACGATGTCCCCGCGATCGTGGACGCCGTCGCCCGGGCCGCTGAGGCTCGCTCAAGTACGCGCGCGCCGCGGGAGTGGACCCAAGGACGGAGGTGAGACAGATGTTCGTAACACCGCCACGGACGTGGAAGCGGGACACGGAGGCCGAGGCCTCCGATCTCGGCCGCTACAGCCGTCTGGAGCACGGCACGCGGGACCCGACGTGGATCAACGAGGCCCGAGTCTCGGGCGCGGAGAACGGCGGGGAGGGCACCCTGGAGGCCCTGAAGCGGTGGCTGCGCGGGGACGACGCGGCCCTCGAGGAGTGGCTCGGCGGGAAGCCTGCCCCCCGCGGGCGCGAGGTCAGAACCACCGGGTGATGACGACCTTGCTCTCCGTGAAGAACCGGATCGCGTCCCGGCCCTGCGGGTGCAGGTCGCCGAAGAACGAGTTCTTCATCCCGCCGAAGGGGAAGTACGCCATCGGCGCCGCGACGCCGACGTTGATGCCGACGTTCCCCGCCCTCACGCGGTAGCGGAACTCCCGCGCCGCGGGCCCGCTCGACGTGTAGATCGACGCGGCGTTCCCGTACCAGCTCCTGTTGATCGTCTCGATCGCCTCGTCCAGGCTCTCCATTTCGTAGAAGCCCGCGACGGGGCCGAAGATCTCCTCCTTCCCGACGGCCATGTCGGGCGTGACGCCGTCAAGGATCGTCGGCCCCACGAAGTAGCCCGGGTAACCGCGGACCGTCAGGCCTCTCCCGTCGAGCGCGACCTTCGCGCCCTCTTCCACCCCTCGGTCCACGTATCCGAGGACCCGGTCCCGGTGCTTCTTCGAAATCACGGGGCCCATCTCGACGGTCTCGTCGAGGCCGTACCCGATCTTGAGGCGGGAGGCCGCGGCCGCGAACGTGCGGCGGGTCGCGCCGTGCGCGTCCCCGATCGCGACGATCGCGGAGCCCGCGAGGCACCGCTCCCCCGCGCACCCGTACACGGAGTTGATCATGTTCGGGATGGCGCGGTCCAGCTTCGCGTCGGGCATCACGACGAGGAGGTTCTTCGCCCCGCCCCCGCACTGCACCCGCTTCCCGGAGGCGGCCGCGCGGGCGTACACGATCTTCGCGACCTGGCTCGAGCCGACGAACGAGACGCCCTTGATGTCCGGGTGGTCGCAGATCGCCTCCACGGTCTCCCGCGCGCCGTGGACGAGGTTCACGACGCCCGGCGGGAAGCCCGCCTCCCGGATCAGGTCGAACACGACGGTCTGGACGAGGGGGTCCTGCTCGGAGGGCTTCGCGATCCACGCGTTCCCGGTCGCGACCGCGTACGGCCAGAACCAGAACTGGATCATCACGGGGAAGTTGAACGGGCTGATCCCCGCGAAGACGCCGAGGGGCTGGTAGACGACCTCCTCGTCGATTCCCGCGCCCGCGCCGTCCTCGAGGCCGTAGCCCATCATCAGGCTCGGGATCCCCGCCGCGACCTCGACGTTCTCGATCGCCCGCATCACCTCGCCGCGTGCCTCCTCGATCGTCTTCCCCATGTCCTGGACGATGATGCGGGAGAGGTCCTCGAACCGCGCCCCCATGAGCGTCCGCAGCCGGAGGAAGTACCGCGCGCGGTCCAGGGGCGGGGTCCGCCGCCACGCGTCCCACGCCGCCATCGCGGCGTCGACCGCCGCGCCGACGTCCTCCTTCGGGGACAGGGGGACGCGGGCGATCGGCGCGCCCGTGGCGGGGTTCGGGTCCTCGAGCCAGTCCGTCGCGGAGGAGGCCCGCCACTCCCCTCCGATGAAGTTCTTCAGGTCCCCGTAGTGCGATTTCACCTCGGGGAGCGTGGCTGCCTTGCGGGCCATCGTCACCGACCTCCCGCCACGGCGGCCCGGAGACTGACCTCGAGCCGGCCCATCGCGTCCTCCAGGAGCGGGAGCGGGATGTTCAGGGGCGGGAGGAACCGGACGCAGTTGCTGTGGAACCCCGCCGTGAGGAGCATCAGGCCGTTCCGCAGGCCCGCGAGCTGGACCGCCCGCGCGAGGTCGGCGTCGGGCTCCTTCGTGCGGCGGTCCTTCACGAACTCGAGGGCCCACATCGCGCCGATGCCGCGGGCCTCCCCGACGCATTCGTTGGACTCCGCAATCTCCCCGAGCCTCCTCCGGAGGAGGGCCTCGAGCTTCGGAACCTTCGGGATCGCCTTCTCAATCTCCTTTACCGCCTCGAGCGCCGCCGCGCACACGACGGGGTTCCCGCCGAACGTCCCGCCGAGGCTCGCGGGCCCGGGCGCGTCCATGACCTCGGGCGTCCCCGTGACCCCGCCAATCGGCAGCCCGCCGCCGAGTGCCTTGCCGCTCACGAGGAGGTCCGGGACCGTGCCCCAGTGCTCGATCGCCCACATCCGGCCGGTGCGGCCCATCCCCGCCTGGACCTCGTCGTCGATCAGGAGGATGCCGTGGTCGTCACACAGCTTCCGGAGCAGGGGGAAGAACTCCTTCGGCGGGACGATGATCCCGCCCTCGCCCTGGACGGGCTCGGCGACCAGCGCGCCGACCTGGCCCTCGACCTGGGCGCTGGCGAGGAGGGAGTCGATCTCCTCGACGCGGGCCTTCGCGCACTCCGAGGGCGGGAGGCCCTGCGGGTCCCGGTACGGATACGCATAGTCCGCGAGGATGACCTCCCGCACGAAGGGCCCGAAGCCCTCCTTGTACGGCTTCTCCTTTCCCGTGAGGCTGATGTCGAGGAGCGTGCGGCCGTGGAACGCGGTCTTGAACGAAACGAGCCACGGCTTCTTCGTGGACGCCCGCGCGATCTTCACCGCGTTCTCAATCGCCTCCGAGCCGGAGTTCAGGAAGATGGACTTCGTGAGGCCGGGCGGGCAGATCCCCGCCATCCGCTCTGCGAGCGCGGTGTACGGCTCGTACGTGGACACCATGTAGCAGATGTGCGTGAGGCGGTCGAGCTGGGCCTTCGCCGCGCGCACGACGGAGGGCGGGCGATGGCCCGCGTTGTGCACGCCGATCCCTACGCCCAGGTCCACGTACACGTTCCCGTCCGCGTCCTGGACAAGCGGCCCCTCCGCCCGCACGAGGTCGATCGGCAACCCCACGCGCAGGGCCCTCGTCACGAACTTCTCCTTCCGCGCCATCGCGGCCTTCGACTTCGGCCCGGGCGGCTCGACGACGACCTTGGGGCCCCGGAGACCCCTTTTCGCGCTGCTCTTCGCCATGGTAACGACGCCCGGCGGGGCCCCTTCGAGACCCGCCGCTCTCGGGAAAGGCGGGAGGGTTATAGCCTTTCCAGGGGAATCGAATGTACCGACCTGAACGTTGAGAGAACGGCCGCGGCTACGTGAAAGCCTGGCCCTTCGTCTCCGGGCCCATCGCGGCGAGGATCGCCCCGCCGGCGGCCATCACGATCGCAATCAACGCCAGGGGGAGGATGAGACCGCTCACCCACGCAAGGAGGGCGCCGAAGATCACCGGACCCAGAATCGCCGTGACCTTCCCGACCCCCTCCGCCATCCCGAACCCCGTGGCGCGGTACTGCGTGGGGAAGAGCTCGCTCGTGTACGGGTACACGGCCCCCCAGGCCCCGAGGTTGAAGAAGCTCACGAACACGAGGCCCACGAGGACGACCGCGAACGTGCTCGCGGTCGCGAACACGAGGCCGCTGACCCCGCCCAGGAGGAGGAAGAGGGCGAGCGTGCGCTTCCGCCCCCACCGCTCGACGAGGTACATGGAGGCGAGGTAGCCCGGGAACTGCGCGAGCGCGGACGCGACGAGGAACAGGCCCACGTACGAGGTCTGGGCCAGCTCCGCCACGCCGAAACCCGGGAGGATCGTGGGCAGCCAGAGGAAGAGGCCGTAGTAGCTGAAGTTCAGCGCGATCCACGTGGAGATCGTCACGCCGGATCGGCGGCGGAGCGCGCCCCGGAACAGCTCCGCCATCGGGGCCTTCGGCACGGCCTGCCCCCTCGTCAGGGACGCGGCGTCCACGGGCCTGCCCGTCAGGCGGGTCAAGACGGAGGCGGCGTCGGCGAGCCTCCCGTGGCGGGCGTAGTAGAACGGGCTCTCAGGGATCGTCACGCGGGCAATCGCGGCGATGAAGGCAGGGAACGCCGCCGCGACGAAGAGCACCCGCCAGGGGTCGAGGCCCGCGACCGTGACGCCGCTGACGATGAACAGCCACCAGAACCCGATCGCGAGGAGGAATCCGAGCGGCCAGAAGAAGTCCAAGAGGACCATGAAGCGGCCGCGGGACTGCGGCGGGAGGAACTCGGAGAGGATCGCGGGATCGACCACGAGCATCCCACCCAGGCCGAGCCCCGCGAGGAATCGGAATCCGAACACGCTGGCGGTGTTCCACGAGAGCGCGGTGGCGGCCGTGAAGACGGAATACCACAGGATGCTCAGGAGGAACACGGTGCGCCGGCCCCGCGCGTCCGCGATCCGCCCGAGGATCAGGCTGCCGATGAAGGAGCCGATGAGGGTCGCGGCCGCGATCGCCCCGTACTGGACCGGATCCGTCGCGGTGTACGTCGCGAGATCGAAAATCCCGAACTCCGCGCCGATCACGGGGAGGACGAGGGAGATGATGATGATCTCGAACGCGACGAACGTCCAGGCGAACCCGGTGATCGCAACGATCCTCCGGTGGAAAGCGGTGAACCCGCCCTCCCGGAGGACGTCCTCCACGCTCTTTGTGACCCCGGCCATCCTCGACCCCGGACGGACGCGAAATGAACCGCGCTATAAAACGTTCCGTACCCGCGAAGGCCCTCAGTCGTGCTGCGGGTCCATGTAACGGTACACCATCTTCCCGCAGCTCGGGCACGCACCCGCGATCCACCGCGGCTCCGTCTTCCAGGCGTGGCTGCAGTACGGGCAGTCCACGATGATCTCCTCCAGGACCGCGGGTGCGCTCATCCTCTCGCCCGCCAAGAATAGGCCGGCCCCGCGCTAAGTAGTTGCGCGGCTACCCCGCGCGCGGCGTCGCGACCAGCGGGATGGGCTCCGAGGCGGCGGGGTTCCGCCGCGGGTAGTCCTTCACATGTACGCCGTAGAACGGCACGCGGTTCGCGACGACTCTCCGGAACGCATCGCGCAGCCCGTCGTCGTCGAGGCCGCGCGTCTCGATCAGGTCGTCGTTCCGGTTCAGGCACCCCTTCAGCTTCCCGTCGTGCGTGACGCGAATCCGGTGGCAGTTGAAGCAGAACTCCGCGTTGTGGACGGGGTCCACGACCTCGACCTCCGCCCCGTTGAAGATGTAGATGTGGCGGTGGTGCATCTCCCGCACGAGGACCTTGTCCGCCCGCTGCTCGAGCCACTTCTTCACGCCGTCGATGTCGACGTCCCAGTCCCGCTCCCCGACGAGCTCGGGCATGAACTGGATGAGTTGCAGCTTCAGGCCGTCGCCCTTCCCGATGAAGTCGATCATGGCGGGGATGTGCGGGAGGGTCCGCTCGAACACGACCATGTTCAGCTTCACGGGCTTCAGGCCGACCTCGACCGCCCTCTGGATGCCCCGCATCACGGGTGCGAGCTCGCCCTTCCGGATGTCCCGGAACGTGTCCGGGTCGAGGGCGTCGATCGAGACGTTCACGCGCTTCAGTCCCGCGTCCCGGAGCTTCTCCGCGCGGGCCGCGAGCATCGACCCGTTCGTCGTCATCGAGACGTCCGGAATGTGGCGGACCGTGCGGTCCACGATGTCCTCGAGGTCCAGGCGGACGAGGGGCTCCCCGCCCGTGAACTTCACGCTGCGGATCCCGAACTCGCGTGCGACCTTCGCGATGCGCTCGACCTCGGCGACCGTCATCTCCTCCTCGTGCGGCGCTCGGGGCCTCAGCACGGGTCCGAGGCCCTCGTCGTGGCAGTAGATGCACCCGAAGTTGCACCGCTTCGTGACGCTGATGCGGATGTCCGTTACGGCGCGCCCGAACGCGTCGACGAGCATGGGCGCCGTTGGAAGGCGGGCGGCGGTTTAACGATTGTGCCTTCCTCACGGGGTCCCCGCTCGGTGCCTGGTGCGTCGTTCACGGAGTGCAGTTGCATCCCAACCTTCTTATACCGGGGGCTCGTGCTTACAGCCAGCACAAACCGTCTGACTTCGCGCGCGTGTAGGAATTTTCCGACCGCCTTGCGACTCAAGGCCTTTGTGCGACTACAACGACAATGTGAGAACCATGGAAGAGCAGAAAGCGTGGACGAAGGTCAAGGACCTGACGCCGACGTCGAAGCAGGTGAACCTCTTCGCGAAGGTCGTCAACCTTGGAGAGCAGAAGGAGATCACGCCGAGATACGGCAGCCCGCGGCGCCTGGTCGAGGCCACCATCGGGGACGAGACCGCAACGGTCATCCTCACCCTGTGGGAGGACCAAATCAGCGCCGTCGCGGCCGAGGACGTGGTCCAGATCGACAACGGATTCGTGTCCCTCGTGCGGGGGCACATCCGCCTGAACGTCGGGAAGTACGGCACGCTCGCGAAGGTCGCGCAGGCGATTGCGGACGTGAACACGTCCGTGGACGTGAGCGCCCAGGAGCACCAGCAGGAGCGGCGGTTCAACCGCTTCGACTCCCCGCGGCCGGCGAGCCAGGGCTTCTCCTTCGGCACGGACGACCGGGACGTCTCCCGGGACCGCTCGAAGGACCGGCGGGGCGACCGCCGGCGCTACTAGGTCGGAGAACCAAGGGGGCGTCCCGCCCCCTCCCTTACAACACCCTTTTCCCTTTCCAATCGACGAGCGGAGCGTCCCCTCGGGAGATGCGTCCTCAGGGCCGGGGGATCCGGCCGGGCCTAGCGACGCCCTCTCAGCGGGCCCCGGGGCCGACGGCCGCGCGGCGGCGGGCGGCGCTCGAAGCGCTCCTCGCGCCGCTCCGTCTCGTACAGCCGCTCGGGCTGGATCGACTCCACGTTCCCGTTGAAGTACGCGCGCGCGTTCGACTCGGAGAACCCGATCTTGCGGGCCGACAGCTTCGACTTCATCAGGTTCCGGAACTTCTCCCGCTTCGACTTGTTCCCCTCGTTCCACATGCGGCTGAACTGCTGGTCCTTGTCCGACATCGGATCACCGTCCCAATACCAGGAGAACCACGGACGCGCTCGGGGCGGTGGCCGTGTCCGGACCGGAATTGTGGACGCACCCTCGAAAAGAAGGACCCGAATAAACCTTGCGCCGCGACGGGTCGCGCGGGGGCGGTCAGTACACGAAGGCGACGATGACCTCGTCCCCGACGACGTGGGTCTCGTACACGTTCAGCGGGAACTTCGCCGGGCCGGACTTCGGCTTCCCCGAGGCCAGGTCGAACGCGCTCTTGCACTGCGTGCAGACGACCGCGTGGTTCGCGGGGTCCAGCGTGCCCTCCGAGAGCATCGCCCAGGACACCGTGCACGCGTCGTCGAGCGCGTAGAACCGGCCCTCGAGCTTCACGAGGAGGAGGTCGTAGCCCATGTGCTCGAAGTGGCGTATCCCGCCCTCCGGGAGCTCGTCCACGGCGCAGATCGGGACCTCCGTCGTCGCGGGCATCGCGGGCGCCGAACGGGCCGCCCGTCTTAAGGTTTTTCGGCGACCGCTTACAGGGAGAACGTCCGGCCGCCGACCGGGCCGACGACGACGAGGGAGCCGTCCCGCCTCCGGAGGTACCGCTCCGTCGCGGCGAGGATCGCCTCCCGCGTCAGGCCGTTGACGATCCGGGGGAACCGCTCCAGATAGTCGAGCCCGAGGTCGTGGAGCTCGATCCCGTGGAGCGCGCCCGCGACCTCCGCGTTCCGCTCCAGGTTCACGATCAGCCCGCCCACCTCGTGCAGCTTCGCGGTCTCGATCTCGTCGTCCGTGAACGGCTCCGAGCGGAGCCGGTCCAGCTCCGCGGCGACCGCCGCGAGGGCGGGCTCGAGCCGCTCCGGGTTCACGCCCGCGAAGAGTCCCCAGTGGCCCCCGTGGCGGAGCGCGCGGAGCCGGCTGTACGAGTAGTACGCGAGCCCCTTGTCCTCCCGGACGCTCGCGCCGAGCCGGCCGTACATCCCGATGACCCCGAACATCAGGTTCGCGAGGCTCAGCGCGTAGTAGTCCGGGTCCGAGCGGGAGAGGGCCTGGAGCCCGAGCGCGACATCGACCTGGGACTTGTGCGGGAGGTCCACGAACCGCGAGGCCGCGGGGGCGGGGCCGGGCGCGGGCGGGGGCGGCGGCGGGACGCCCTTCGGGAGGCCCGCGAAGGCCCGTGCGACGGTCGACTCGACGAACACGCGGTCCACGTCCCCCGACAGCCCAAGGATCAGGCCGGGGCCCGCGTGCGCGCGCGCGTGGAACTCGAACAGGGCCCGCGGCTCGATCCCCTTCACCCGCTCCGGGTCCGCCTTCGGGTCCCGGCCGTACGGGTGCCCGTCCGGGTACACGAGGGACAGCAGCTCGCGGTCCGCGCGCTCCCGCGTCGAGTCCCGCTCCCGCTCGAGGTCCGTGAGGATCTCCGCGCGGACCCGCTCCACCTCCTTCGCGGGCAGGGCGGGGTTCGTGAGGCAGTCCGCGGCGATCGCGAGCACCTTGGCCGCCGCGCGGCGGGTGCACCGCCCGCGGAACACGACGATGTCCTCCGCCTGGATGAACTCCAGGGTCGCGCCGAGCCCCTCGAGGCCCTCCGCGACCTGCCGCGCGGTCCACCGCCGCGTCCCGCTCGGGAGGAGGCGGCACAGGAACTCCGCGACGCCCTCCTCGCCGGGCGCCTCCGCGGCGACGCCCGCGGGGAGGCTCCCGTGGAAGGAGAGGAAGGAGCTCGCGGGGTTCGGAAGGAGCAGGACCCGCCCGCCGCCCGGGAGCTCGACGCGGTCCGGCCGCAGGCTCACGGGCCGCCCTCCCCGTGGTACCGCACGACCGTCTTCGTGCGGTCCCTGAGGTACGCGCGGGCCGCGGCCTGCACGTCGTCCGACGTCACGGCCTCCACCTTCGCGAGGAAGTCGGGGAACGTCACCCGCGACCCGAGGACCTCGAGCTGCGCGGCCATGAACGCCTGGAACGTGACGCCGTCCGCCTCGTAGCGGTTCCACGCCCGCACGAGCTCGCGGGCCCGCTCCATCTCCTTCGCGGCGGGCGGCGCCTCCCGGAGGCGGGCGGCGATCCCGTCGATCTTGTTCTCCACGACGCCATGGCGGACCTCCGGGACGAGGACTGCGAACACCTCCAGGAGGGAGGGGTCGAGGCGCATCTCGAAGCCCGCGCGCGCCTCGGAGGCGAGCTTCGACTCGACGAGGCCGCGGTACAGCCGGTTCCCCCGCGGGGACCAGGAGCCCGCGGCGAAGGGGTTGAAGCCCCGCCAGCCGCCGAGGACCGCGGTGAGCATCACGATCCCGGGCAGGTCCGGGTGGCCCCACGCGGGGATCTTCCAGCCCACCTCGAGATAGTCCACGCGGCCGGGGCGGCGGACCTCGGAGACCCGCTCCCCGTGCTGCTCGGGCTCCACGGACCTCGGGCGCGGCGGGAGCGTCTCGGGCCGGAGGGGCCCGAAGTGCCGCCGGACGAGGGCCATCGCGGCGTCCGGGTCGAACCCGCCCGCGATCACCAGGACCGCGTTGTTCGGCGCGTACCACCGGAGGTAGTACGCGTACAGCGCGTCCCGCGTCATCGAGGCGAGGTCCTGCTTGTACCCGATCGAGAGCCAGTGGTACGGGTGGACGTGGAACGCGGTCGCCCAGAGCTCCTCCTCCACCGTGAACGGGGGCTCGTTGTCCGCGCCCTCCCGCTCCGAGATCACGACGGTCCGCTCGGCCTCCAGCTCCCTCGGGTCGAACGCTGCGTTCCGCATCCGCTCCGCCTCGATGAACAGGGCCGTCTCGAGGTGCTCCGCGGGGACCGTCTCGTAGTACATCGTCCAGTCCTTGTCCGTGAAGCCGTTGAACTTCCCGCCGAGGCGGGAGATCAGGCGGTCGATATCGCCCTTCGCGAGCTTGCCCCCGCCCTTGAAGAGCATGTGCTCGACCCAGTGCGTCGAGCCGGTCATCCCGGGGACCTCGTTCCGCGAGCCGACCCGGTACGCGGTCCACACGCTGACCTGGGGCACGCCGGGCAGCGCGCGTAGGATCACCACGAGTCCGTTGTCCAGGGTCTCGACGCGGTCGATGGCGGCTCCCCCGTGTGGCGGGCGGGAAGGTGGCGGACGGTTAAGGTTTTCGCGCGGGACGAGGACACGCCCGGGACGGACCGACAGGCAGGATGCTGACTGTCTCCGGCGACCCTCTGGACGGACCGACGGCCCACCTAGGCCTTGCCAATTGCCATGAGCCGCTCCTCGATCACGGCCGCGGCCCGCTTGCCCGCCGCCAACGCGTGGACGACGGAGGTCCCGCCCCCGACGAACACGTCCTCGAGCTTCGTGCGCCCGGACGGGTCCAGGCCCGCCACGATGCCCTCCTTGTCCACCGCGATCCCGAACTCCTGCGCGTTAGGAATCCCGGTGATGTCCGCGACCTGACCGATCGCAAGAACGACCGCGTCCACGGACATCGCGTACTCGGATCCGGGGATCGGGACGGGCCTCCGGCGCCCGCTCTCGTCCGGCGGGCCGAGCTCCATCCGCTGGCACACGAGCCTCCGCACGCGCCCGCCCTCGCCCTCAATCCGCAGGGGCGCGACGAGGAACTCGAACCGCACCCCCTCCGCCTCCGCCTCGGCCGCCTCCTCCGGGCTCGCGGGCATCTCCGCGCGGCTCCGGCGGTACACGACCGTCACCTCGTTCGCGCCAAGCCGAAGCGCGATCCGCGCGGAGTCCATCGCGACGTCCCCGCCCCCGATCACGGCGACGCGCTCCCCGATCCGGACCTGCCGGCCCCGTATCGCGTCCTCGAGCAGCGGGAGGGCGACGAACACGCCCGCGAGGTCCATCCCGGGGACCTGGACGGTCTGGGGCTTGTGAGTGCCGATCCCCAGGAACACCGCGTCGTACCGCTTCCTGAGGTCTTCGAGCGTGACGTCCTTCCCGAGCCGCACGTTCGTCTCGAACTGGATCCCGAGGTCCCGCATCCGCTCCACGTCCTCCTCGAACGCCTCCCGCGGGAGCCGGTACGGCGGGATCGTGAGGGTGACGAGTCCGCCTAGGATGTCCTTGGCCTCGTACACCGTGACGGCGTACCCCTTCCTCGCGAGCTGCCACGCGACCATCAGGCCTGCGGGACCCGCGCCGACGACCGCGACCCGGCCCGCCTTCGGGGCCTCGCGCGCGTACGGCTTGCGGGAGTCCCCGAACTCGAGTGCCGCGCGCTTCAGGTGGCGGACCGCGACCGGGGCGCCCTTCTTCGCGACCACGCACGAGTCCTCGCAGTAGTGGTAGCACACCCGCGCGAGGGTGGACGCGAGCGGGTTGTCCCGCAGGATCAGCGCCGCGGCGCCGTCGAAGTCCCCCTCGCCGATCTTCATCACGTACTCGCGGCAGTCCTGGCCGAGCGGGCACGCCTCGACGCACCATGGCTTCGCGCAGTACAGGCACCGCTGCGCCTCCTCGACCGCCTCCTGGCGGGTGTACGGGTGCAGGACCTCGATCGGCTCGTATGCGCGCGCCGCGGGCGCCTCCTCGGCGATTACCACGCGGAGGGGGTTCAGCTTCTTCGGGACGCGCTTCTTCTCGGTCGTCGCCATGGGGGCGCGCTCTTTCCATAGCGACTCGCGCGGACCCCGCATAAACCCGCCATAAGTACCGTACGGGTCCCGCCCTTACGGAGCGAAAGGGCTATGGCGGGCGGCCGGGATGCGGACGACCGGGCGGTGGCGATGGCGGAGATCCTCAAGGGCGTGCACATGGTGGACACGTACGCGAACACGTTCTTCCTCGCGGACCAGCGGCTCATCCTGGTGGACACGGCGACCGCGGACGGCGGGCCGAAGGTCCTCGACTACCTGAAGCGGATTCGGATGAAGCCCTCCGACATCGGGACGATCTTCGTCACGCACACCCACCCGGACCACGTGGGCGGCCTCGCCGCGATCAAGAAGGTCTCCCCCGCGAAGGTCGCCGCGAGCCGGGCCGAGGCGGACTTCATCTCGAAGCGGAAGACGTACACCGGCCCGCCCGGCGCGGCCGCGCAGCGGCACCCCGGGACCCCGGTGGACGTGCCCCTCGACGACGGCGCGGTCCTCGACGGCCTGCGGGTGATCTTCACGCCAGGCCACACGACCGGGAGCATGTCCCTCCTCGACCCGTCCCGGTCCCTGCTCCTCGCGGGCGACGCAATCAACAACGAGGGCCGGCTCCAGCCGATGGACGACGCGTACAACGTCGACCCGAAGCAGCACCGGGCGTCGATCAAGAAACTCGCGGGGTTCGACTTCGAGAACCTGGTCATGGGCCACGGCACGCCGGTCCTCGGCGGCGCGTCGAAGCGGGTGAAGGAGCTCGCGGCCCGTCTCTAAAAAGGAAACGAGAGAGCGGGCGGGCGGCGGAGACCACCGAGAGGCTTCCCGTCGCCCGCCCCCTCGTGGCCCGGGGTTGTCTCCGGGCCGCATCCCGCCGCAATGGGTCGTTGCGGGAGTCTCCGGGTCGCTCGGCGCGGAGCCGACCGACCGCTCCCGATGGGGGCGCCCCGGGGGATATAGGGCGCAGTGGAACTGTCCACACGGACCTCCCGCGGGACCGCCGGGGGCCTCACCGGAGACAGACCGTCCCGGTTACGGCGTGAGCCGGCGGCGGGCCTTCCGGACCGCGGTCGCCTCCGCCTGGCGGGCCATCACGAAGACGCCCGCGAGGACGATCACGACGATCACGGACAGGACGACGAGCCACAGGACCTGCGTCGCGACGTCGTTCCGGCTCGTGAGGATCGACCCGTAGAAGCTCCCGGCGCCGATTACGAACAGGCCCCCCGCGAGCATCCGGATCGGGCGGGCCTCGGACCCCGCGTACACGAGGTACGCGATGAACGCGAGCACGAACGCGACGAAGCCCGTCCACCAGAGCCGGAGGTCGCCCGGGATCGGGGCGAGGAACAGGATGTACCCGAAGATCAGCGCGGCCATGATGCCGACGATCGCGATGATCCCCATCATCGCCGCGGAGGACAGCTTCACCGTGGGAGGCGCGGGGGGCGCCGAGGCGGACATGGGTTCACCCGCTCAGCGGCTTCCCGCACTCGCCGCAGAACTTCAGGTTCCCGGGGTTCTCCGCCTTGCAGCTCGGGCACGTCACGGTCTGGGCGGACCCGCACTCGCCGCAGAACTTCAGGCCGGGGGCGACGGGCTTGCCGCACTTGATGCACGACTTGCTCCCCGCGACGACGGACATGTCCGTGCCGCAGCTCCCGCAGAACTTCTGCGTGACGGGCTGCTGGGACCCGCACTTCGGGCACACCTTGACCTGCTGGGGCGCCTGCATCTGGCCCATCTGGCCCGCCATGGAGTACCCCATGCCGATCCCCGCGCCGAGGCCCAGGCCCGCGCCCGCGCCGCCGCTCGGGTTCGCGGCCGCGATCTTCATCGCGTCCGCCATCGCGTACTGCTGCGCGCCCGTGGCGGGGGACCGGTTCAGGATCCGACCCGCGCTCGCGGTCGCGACCGCCTCCTTGACCTTCTCGGGGAGCGGGATGTTCAGGCCGCTCAGCTTGACGATCTCGACGCCGAGGTTCGCGAAGTGGGGCTTCGTCTCCATCAGGGTGCGCTGTTCGATCTCGTTCAGGTTCGTCGCGAGCTGGGTGACCTTCATCCCGCCTTCCTTCATCTTGCCGAGGCTCACGTACAGCTGCTTCACCATCTCCTCGCGGATCCGGTCCTCGACCTCCGCGGAGGTCTGGTTCCCGAACGTCCCGACGAACTGGTTGATGAACGCCTCGGGCGAGACGACCCGGTACCGGAACTCGCCGAACGTCCGCAGCTCGATCAGGTCGAAGTCGGGGTCCTCGAAGATGTACGGCTCCTTCGAGCCGAACTTGCCGTCGAACATCCGCTTCTGGAGGTAGTACACCTCCGCCTGCTGAACGACGCCCGTGAAGACCTTCTGGAGCCAGCCCAGGATCGCCACGTTCTGGGACGTGAGCGCGTACCGGTCCGGCCGGTCGATGTACGCGAGCGCCTTCCCGTCCCGGTAGAAGACGGCGATCTCGTCCTCCCGCACGACGATGTTGTCGTTCATGCGGATGTTCCGCGGGACCTTCCACATGATGTTGCCCCGCTTGAACTGGTCGTCCCACGCGATCGTCATGCTCGTCGTGAGGCCCTCGCCGCGCCCCGCGGTCTGGTCCGTCCGACGCCCGCCACCGAACAGGAACACCGGGAATATCATCTACCTCACCGCCGTGCCAGAGATAATCGCGATCCTCTGCTTGAACGCATCGTCGAAGGCCTTGAGGTCCGCCCGGAGCGCCTTCACGGCCTTCTCGAACGCGGCCTTGTCGTTCGCCTCGATCGCCGTACGGATCGCGGGCAGGCCCTGGGCCGCCCGGTCGAGGCCCTCGATCATCGCGTAGTCGTACTCGTACAGCCGGTCCAGCGCCTCCTCCTCGATCCGGATCGCGGGGCTGAAGCCGGAGTAGCCCTGCTCCCCGTGCCGGACGCGGGCCTCGATGCCCTCGACCTCGAACATCACGTTCCCGATGTTCGACAGGCTGATCGCGGTCGACGCGCGCCCCGCGTCCTCCCGCGCGCGCTCGAGCTCGGCGCGGAACCCCTTCATCTTCTCGAAGATCTGGATCCGCAGGAGGTTGTCCGCCGCGCGGATGTCCTCCCGTCGCCGATAGCCCGCGTATCCGGGGATCCGGAGTTGAATCTTCTTCAGTAGCCCGCGGTCGGCCTCAACGCGCTCTCGCATGTCGGGGATGTCTGTTCCCTCCCGTCAGGTTGTGTATCTCTCGCTGGTATTTCTCTCTATTTAGAGGTATCCTCGGAATTCCCAGAGCGTCCTCACCAGAGGGACACGGAGGGGCGTTCCCCGTCGATCACCTTGTTCGCGTTCCCGTCCACGAGGATGTACATCTCCTTCGCTCCCTTGTGGCGGTACCGAACGAACCACACCGGCGCGTGCAGGAGCTCGCCCGGCGCCTGCTGGAAGTACGGCACGAAGGACTCGAGGGTGTCCACGCGCTTCCGCGCCTCCTTCTCCGCGTACTTCTGCGCGAGGGTCTGCGCGAACTGCGTCGCCTCCTGCTCTGTGACGTCCCCGTCGAGAATCTCGACCCCGCCCGTCTTCCTCTTCTCGTACGGGGCCTTCCCCTGGAGGGAGAACGTGTAGCCGTCGTCCGGCTGGTACTTGTTGTACCCGCGGACCGCGACGACCGGGATCAGGTACGACACGTTGATCCGGTCCCGCACGCGGATCGGCTGCGGCTGGTTCATCGCGACGCTCCGCCCGCGCTGCTGCTGGGAGGCGGCGGCGGCCGCCGCCAGGATGCCGAGGCCGATCTTCGCGACCGTCTTCGCGGTCTCCCCGCCGCCCTGCGGGTGCACGTTCACCGCGCCCGTGCCCTTGAGGCCCTGGAAGTCCGCGGTGACCGTCGTCGGCACGATCCAGTACGGGACGTACCGCAGCGTGGACTCGAGGAGCTCCGCGTTCTTCGCGACGTTGCGCCGCAGGAGGCCCTGGTCGAGCCACTTCCCGCCGCACTGGAGCGCGGTCTCCTGGTTCATCACGTTGTCGATCATGAAGTGCTTCTGGATCACGGACCAGCCGCCGGACCCGAGGGTCGTGGCGGTCCCGCAGTACTCGCACGTGATCAGGGTGAGCCCGCCCGTCGGCTTGAGGGGGGCGCCGCACGAGGCGCATTTCAGGTCCTTCGAGCCCGCGGGCGCGACGACCTGGGGCGCGGCGGGGGCCTGGGGCGGGTACGGGCCCGCGGGGGCCTGGCCCGGGTAGCCGGGCGGTGCCCCGGGCGGGGCGGTCGGGGCCTGCGCCACGACACCCTGCTGGCCACCACAGAAGTTGCAGAACACGGCGCCATCGGGGATTTGCTTTCCGCACTTTTGGCAGAACACGAGGATCCCTCGGGGGAGGTTTGGCGGGCTCCGATGCGGACCGGTTCTATTTAAGAATTCCTCGGTCCGTGCCGCTCCTGAGAATTCATCCGCGGGGCGCGCGCAGCTCGTCCAGCCCGACCCACCGGGCGACGCCGAAATCGAGCGCGCGGGCGGGCAGCACGCGGGTAATCGCGACCGCGAGCGTGTCGTACCACTTCACGCGGTACCGGGCGCGCGGCCTCCGGCTCGACGCGATGCGGGCAATCCGCCGCCCCACGTCGTCCGCGGTGGCGTGGAGGGCGGGGCTCGTGTAGCTCAGGAACGCCTCCCGGTACACGGGCGCGTACACGGAGTCGCGGTTCGCCAGCGCCGCGCTCTCCCGAACCGCCCGCTCCTGGAACCGCGTGAGGGTGGACCCGGGCTCGACGAGGACGACCCGGACGCCGAAGGGGCGGGCCTCCCCGCGCAGCGCGTCGCTCAGCGCCTCGAGCGCGAACTTGGACGCGCAGTACGCCCCGAGGAGCGGGGTCGACACGCGGCCCGCCACGGAGCTCACGTTCACGATCGTCCCCGCACCTTGGCGCCGCATGATCGGGAGGACCTGGCGGCACAGGGCCATCGCGCCGAACACGTTCACCTCGAACTGTCGCCGCAGCTCCTCCCGCGGGAGGTCCTCGACCGCCCCGAAGATCGCGAAGCCCGCGTTGTTCACGAGGACGTCGATGCGGCCTGCCGCATTGAAGACGTGGGCGACCGCCCGCACGATCGACGCGTCGTCCATCACGTCGAGCTCGATCGGCTCGACTCGCGGCGTCCCGCGGAGGTGCTCGACCCCCGCGAGGGTCCGCCCGGAGGCGAAGACCCGAAAGCCGCTCCCCTCGAGGGCACGCGCGGCCGCCTCCCCGATCCCGCTGGAACATCCCGTCACGAGCGCCACGCGCCGCACGCCCGCCGCCATGTCCGTCACCGCCGCGTCCCAGACGGCGCGGCTAGATGTCCCTTTGCCCCGGGCCGGGTCCGTGATAACGTCCATCGGCTCCCGCCGAAATGGTTCGGCAAACGCCGATGCTCCTTACGGCAAGGTATATGTAGGGACGGCCCCTCGAAGCCCGTTCGTAACGCGAGGGCGCACCCGATGCAATCCTCTCAGGCCCGCACGAAGTTCGTTCGGAAACTGGCACAGTCCCGGCCGTCGGGCTACGACGGGTACGTCGAGGACCTCCTGAGAATCGAGCGGGCGCTGCTCGATGCGGGCCCGAGGGGCGTCGCCTCGACGATGTCGTACCTAAACCTGATCTGCCGCTACCCGCGGGAGACGGAGACGATTGCCGCGGAGCTCGGGACGACGGTCCTCCAGCCCCTCGACGAGGAGCGCATCGACGACCTCCTCGGGGACCGGCTCCGGCTCGCGGAGGCGCGGCTCCTGCAGGAGAAGGGGATCGCGGGCGAGTTCGGCACGGACCGCTAGGTCACCCACCCTTCTTCGCGCGGGCGGCGAGCCACTCGCGGGCCCGGGTCCGCACGGCCTCTGGGATTGCGGGCACGCGAGCCTCGAACTCCACCGCGGAGGCCTCGGAGGATCCGGGTGGGGGCAGCAACCCCTCCTGCACGGCCACGGCCGCGAACCATGCCCGCCCGCCGTCGGACCCGCTCGCCGCCGCCGCAAGTCCCGCCCGAACGGTCGGCCGGACGTACTTCGCGGACACGATGCCGTGGAACGCGGAGGCCGCGTCCCTCGGGGCCATCGCCGCGAGGAACTGGAACGCGGCGAGGAGCCGCTCCGTGTCCGGGAGCTCCTCGCGGGCCATCATCGCCATCAGGACCCAGGTGCGGGTGCGGCGGTCCGCCTCGCGGAGGATGCGCGGGTCGAGGTACGCCGCGTAGATCAGGTGGAGGAGATGGAGGACCATGAACGCCTCGTTCTCCAGGAGGAACCGCGCGAGGCGGAGCAGCCCGGGCGGGGTGCGCTCCTCCACGGGGAACGCCGCGTGCTCGGAGGCGGGGATCGGGATCAGGTCGAACGCGCGCTCCGCGACGCCGATCTTCGCCTCGCGGGACACGCGGGAGGCGAGGACGCGGTGCGCGAGCAGGCCGAAGGCCCGCGGGTCGTTCAAGCGGGCGAGGACGTCCTCGTCCGAGAGCTCCCCAGCCTGAGCGCCCGGGTCGAGGGACCGCTGGAACTCCGCCACGGCCTCGTACGCTAGGTGGTGCAGGACGCGCGCCTCCCCCGCGATCAGGGGGAACTCCTCTTGGAGCCATTCGTGGAGGGCGGTGCCCATCGGCGCGCCGAACCCGCGGCGGGACGTAAGGCTTCCGCCGCCCCGGGCGGAACAACCATGCGGGGGTCCCGCATCGCGGCCATGGAACGCCATGGGCCGGACCCTACGCCTCGCGGCGCGCCGGGACGTCGTCCTCTCGCCGATGAGCCCTTTCCACTTCGACGCGACGATGCACAAGCCGGACCACTTCCCCTCGCCGGACAACGCGTGGGAGCCGGGTGTGCGATGGCAGACGATGCGGTGGCGCGGGGAGCCGCTCGGCCTGCGGTTCGGACAGCGGGGCTCGGCTCGCGCACCGGAGATCCGCCTCGCCGTCTGGTCCCGCAAGCCCCTCTCGACGGGGTTCCTCGACGGGCTCGTCGACGAGATCTCGTACCGGTGCAACCTGCGCCTCGACCTCGGCGAGTTCACGGCGAGGTTCCGGGGCGACCCGCAGCTCCGGCCGATCCTCGCGCGGTGGCGGGGGATGCGGACCGCCTCGTGGAGCTCCCTGTACGAATACCTGATCATCGCGATCGTCCTGCAGAACGCGGTCGTCCGCCGCTCCATCCAGATGACGCAGGCCCTCCTCGATGCGTACGGCACCCCGCTCTCGTACGATCGCAGAACCCTCCTCTGCTTCTGGGGCCCGGAGGCGATCGCCGCCGTCGCAGAGGACGAGCTCCGGGCCCTGAAGCTGGGATATCGGGCAAAGTCCATCGTGCGGGTGACCGAGGCCTTCGTTGACCGCCGCGTCGACGAGATCGCGTTGCGGGAGAGGTCCGCGGACGAACAGCGGGCCGCGCTCCTCGACCTGTACGGGATCGGCCCCGCCTCCGTGGAGTACATCCTCTCGGACGTGTTCCACCGGTTCGACGAGATCACGCACATCTCGCCCTGGGAGCAGATGATCTACTCGAAGCTCTTCCTGGGACGGTCTCTGGGGAAGCCCGTCCCCGCCGAACGGCTTCGGCGACACCTCAACCGCCGCTTCCAGGGATTCGCGCAGCTCGCGGTGCACTACGCCTGGGAGGACCTGTTCTGGATGTGGAAGCACGGGCGCGCGGCATGGCTCGACCCGCTGATCCGGCGCTGACCGCCTTCGCCCGACCCCCGGCGAAGTTTATCTAGAGGGACCCCGCTCCGATGGGACCCATGGCGGCGGACCCCACGGCCCATCCGTTCTCCCTCCTGTCCGAGAGGGCGCAGGCCCTCGCCCGTGACCTCGGATTCCGGGAGCCCACCCCGCCGCAGGTCGCCGGAATCCCGCGGATCCTGGCGGGCGAGGACGTCCTGATCATCGCGCCCACGGGGAGCGGGAAGACGGAGGCCGCACTCCTTCCCGTGCTGGACCGGCTCGCGCAGGAGGAGCGCCAGGGCATCGGGCTCCTGTACGTCACTCCCCTGCGGGCGCTGAACCGGGACATGCAGGGCCGCCTCGAGCGGCTGTGCGGCGCCCTCGGCCTCGAGGTCGACATCCGCCACGGCGACACCCCGCAGAAGGACCGGAGGCGGCAGACCGCGAAGCCGCCGGACGTCCTGATCACGACGCCGGAGACCCTGCAGGCGATCCTGCCAGGGAAGGTGATGCGCCGACACCTCCGGGACGTGCGCCACGTGATCGTGGACGAGGTCCACCAGCTCGTCCAGGACCGCCGCGGCGCACAGCTCGCCGTGGGTCTGGAGCGGCTCCGCGAGGCCACGCCGCAGCCCTTCCAGCGGATCGGGCTCTCCGCGACGGTCGGCGACCCGCCCGCCGTGGCCCGGTTCTTCGGCGGGCCGAAGCCGCTCGGGATCGTCGAGTCGGTGCGGGAGAAGGCGATGGAGTACCGCGTGGAGTGGCCGCGGCCGAACGACGAGGACTACGAGGCCGCGCGGGACCTGTACATCTCCCCGGAGACCGCGGCGTCGATCAACCTGATGCGGGACAAGATGGAGGAGGTCCGGGCGAGCCTCGTCTTCGTGAACGCGCGGGACACGGCGGAGCTCCTGGGCCACCGGTTCTCCATGGTCGCCCCCGATGTCGGCGTCCACCACGGGTGGCTCCCGCGGGTGGAGCGGGAGCGGGTGGAACGGGAGTTCAAGGCGGGCAAGCTCAAGGGCCTCGTGTGCACGTCCACCCTCGAGCTCGGGATCGACATCGGGTCCGTGGACCTCGCGATGCAGTACATGTCCCCCCGCCAGGTCACGAGCCTGATCCAGCGGGTGGGGCGCGCAGGCCACTCCCTGGACCGCGTGTCGAAGGGGCTCGTCGTGGCCGTGTCGAGCGACGATGCCGTCGAGTCTCTCGCGGCGGTGGAGGCCGCGAAGGAACGAGACCTGGAGCCCCTGAAGGTCCACCGCCATGCGCGGGACGTCCTCGCGCACCAAGTCGTCGGCTGCGTGATGGACGCGGGAGGGCGGGCGGACGTCGACGCCATCCGGCAGACCGTCATGCGCGCGGACCCGTATTCAGACCTCCCGACCGACGCGTTCGACCGCGTCGTGCAGTTCCTCGTCGAGCTCCGACTGCTCCGGCGCGAAGGCGGAGAGCTCGCGATGACGAGCCGCACCCGCCCGTACTACTTCGAGAACCTCTCCACGATCCGGGACGAGCGGCGGTACGTCGCGATCGATATCGCCACGCAGCAGCCCGTCGGGATCCTCGGGGAGGAGTTCATGATGCTCCGGGCCCGCCAGGGCGTGAACTTCATCGTGCGGGGCCGGACCTGGAAGATCGTGAAGATCGGCGAGGACGGCGTGCTGTACGTGGACGCGGTCACGGACCCGCTCGCGGCGACGCCGGGCTGGGACGGCTCGATGCTCCCGGTTCACTATCCGCTGGCCCTCCGGGCGAGCCGGATGCGGCGGGAGATTGACGAGCACCTCGCCCGCCACGGCGTCGACGAGGTCTCGGAGGAGCTGGAGGCGCAGTGGCCCCTGAATCGCACCGCCGTCCGCCGCCTCGTCGAGGAGATCGCGGAGCACCGACGGACCGGCGCGCCCGTCCCATCGGACCGCCGCATCCTCGTCGAGGGCTTCGACCGGTTCCTGATCGTCCACGCGGGCTTCGGAGAGATCGTGAACGAGACCCTCGGCGACCTCCTGGAGGAGCTCCTCGCCCGCAAGAGCCTCGTGCGGTTCTGGTGGGCCACGGCCCACCGCATCCTCCTCGAACTGGTCGTGGACACGAAGGACCTCGACCTCGAGGAGATCGCGGACGCGCTGTTCCGGATCGACGAGGCGGAGCTGGACCGGTCCCTCGACATCCTGACGAACGAGCACCTGCCCATCGGGTACTACATGAAGTTCATCGCGGAGCGGATGGGGGCGATGAAGCGCGGGCTCCTCGTCGCGGCGGACGAGCTCAATTCGATCGAGCTGCGGTTCCGGAAGACGCCGATCCACGAGGAGGGGCTGCGGGAGGCGATGCTCCTCCATACAGACTACGGCGCGGTGCGGGAAATCTTCCGGAAGGTGCGGGCCGGGGAGATGGCGGTGGACACGTTCCACTCCATCGACCGCCCGACGCCGCTCGGGTACCACATCCTGCGGCGGTTCGTGGAGGCCCCCGAGCTCTTCTCCCCGGAGGGGGAGCGGGAGGCAAGTCTGGAGCGGATGCGGCTCTCCCTGGACGCCCGGGACGTCAACCTGCTGTGCTTCCAGTGCGGGGCGTTCCACGAGGGAGGGAGGATTTCGAGTCTCCCGGAGAAGCCGACGTGCCCGAAGTGCGGGTCGAACCTCCTCGGGGTGCTCACGTGGTCCGCGTGGGCCGTGCGGGACGCGCTGAACAAGAAGAGAATGAAGCTCGACCTCGGGGACGACGAGCGGAAGTCCCTCGCCCGGGTGAAGCAGACCGCGGACCTCGTCGCGGTGTACGGCAAGAAGGCGGTGATCGCGCAGGCCGTGTACGGCGTGGGCCCGCAGACCGCGAGCAAGATCCTCGCGAAGATGCATGAGGACGACAAGGCGTTCTACGAGGACCTGTTCGAGGCGAAGCTCCGGTACGTCACGACCCGGCAGTTCTGGGACGAGCGGCCAAGGAACGAGCCCGCCTCGAAGCCCGCGATGTACTGATGGACGCGCCTTACCAAGGCGAGGGATGAATCAACCGATAAGTTGGGTATTAATATGATGACGGTGATAGTCATGATAGTTGTAATAGCATGGCCACAACGACTGTCCCGGTCAAGCAGGAGACTCTCCGGCGCCTGCGGCTCTACAAGGTTGGTGGCACGACGTACGATGAGGTGCTGAACGACCTCATGGACGACAACCCTCCCGTGGCCTTCATCCGGGAGCACCTGCGGCGCTTGCATGAGGAGCCGGATATCCCGTGGCATCAGGTCCGCAAGCGGCTAAGGTTGTGACCGGCCGTGCCGGCGGAAATCTTCTTCAAGCGGAGTGCACAGCGTGAGTTCCGTCGCCTCCCGCGGGATATTCAACGACGCTTCGCGGAAGCCTTCGAATTGCTCGCGGAGGAGCCCACACGGCCGCGATCGGGTCTCGACGTCAGGCCACTCCACGGGGTGAGGGGCGCGTGGCGCCTTCGCGTTGGGGACTATCGCGGGATCTTCGAGGTCAGTCCGGGCAAGGTCACGTTCACTCGGTTCGGACACCGGTCCAGCATCTACGACGTCTAGCGGGAGAGCCGCAGGGGGGAATTGAACCCCCGACCTGCGCCTTACCAAGGTGCCGACAAGGACCCGCCGATCTTCCCCCGAGCCACAGAGTTTTCGTAGGAGGGCCAAGAGGGGAACCCATTCATCGAACTTCCGCCGCGGCGGTGGGCGAATCGAGGTACCCGTCGAAGCGAGTGATGCGATTTCCCATTCACTCTCGAGCGCTTTGATGTCAACCCGGAAGCCTTCTCTTGGACGACTACTGGTACTTCCTCCATCGTGCTTCGCGATCCACTGGCAATCAGTTTGCCGCCATTTCCAAGTAGCTTCAACTGGGTGTACTTCATCGCTATCAACCTTGATACTTCGGGAACTCTTAAGTATCGTCAGCCGCGTTTCCGGAATCGGGACGGCCTTCAGTTCGGGGGACGTTCCAGCGGGGAGAGGAACGACATGAGGGAGAGCAGGAAATTAAGTCGATTGGGCGTGATCGCGGCCTTGGGCGTTCTGTTCGTCCTCGCGCTCGCAGTGGTACCGCCGGCGGCCGCCTCAGGGGTGAGCCCAGCAAAATTGACCAAGGCCGGGTGGGACTGCATAGTCGTCTTCGGCGCCCTTCACTGCGCTCCTCCGGGCGGATTCGCACGTGTCTTGAGCGGTACCGCCGAGACAATGACCTTCCTTGTCTTCGGCACCACGACTGAGGCTCCGTTCCTCGGGACAGAGCTGATTATTCGTGCCGACCTCTTCCACGGGCAACCCTGCCCCCAGGATCCACCGAGCATGGAGTACACGTACCTCTTCCCTCTGATCGGGCTGGACTACTACGCCTGCCACCACTACGACAGCTCCTTCTAAGCCGACGGCAAGAGGAACAGGCTCTCCCTGGTCATCAGCCGAAGCCGCAGGGGGGAATTGAACCCCCGACCTGCGCTTTACCAAGGCGCCCTCAGGCGCCGACCC
>Ga0209002_10000889_pt1 | contig 24093 bp, 15 predicted proteins | sample Rifsed16ft2_FD_184010 | JGI IMG/M metagenome (GOLD analysis project Ga0209002, IMG submission 184010) | Soil microbial communities from Rifle, Colorado, USA - sediment 16ft 2 (version 2) | ecosystem: Environmental > Terrestrial > Deep subsurface > Rock core/Sediment | place: Rifle, Colorado... | reverse complement strand
AGATCGAGGCCGTCGTCCGGCAGGCCGGGCCGCTGCTGGCGCCCGACGACGGCGCGCGACGTCGCGTTCACGCTCCTCGCGGCGCGTGATCCGCGCACCGGATACTGGCGCGCGAGCGACCTCGGGGCGCTCGACACGGTACTCACGCCCGACGATTCGACCGCCATCCTCCGGTTCCACGCGCCGCAACCCGCGTTCCCGCTGGTGCTCTGCGAGCTGCCGATCGTGCCGGCGCACCTCCTGGCCGGCGTGCCGCGCGGCGACATGCGCCGGGCCGCGTTCAACCTGGCACCGGTCGGAAACGGGCCGTTCCGCTTCGTCGAGCGCGTGAGCGGCCAGCGCTGGCGCTTCGCACGAAACGCGGGTTTCCCCGCCGCCTTGGGCGGCGCGCCGCGCCTCGCACAGCTCGTGATCGCGGTGGTGGACGAGCCCACGACGAAGTTCGCGGGGCTCGCGAGCGGCGATCTCGACTTCGCCGGCATCGCGCCGACAATGGCGGGGCTCGCGCGGCGCGACCCGGCGACACGCGTGCTCGACTATCCCGTGCTCTTCTCGACCGCGCTCGTGCTCAACGTGCACCGCGCGCCGTTCGACGACGTGCGCGTGCGGCGCGCCCTCGACCTCTCGCTCGACCGGGAGCGGATCGTGATGGTGGCGCTCGCGGGTTACGCGCGGCCCGCCTCGGGGCCGGTCGTGCCGGAGAGTCCGCTGGCCCTCGGTCGCGACGCGGTGCGCGACGTGCGGCGCGCCGATTCGCTGCTCGACGCCGCGGGATGGCGGCGCGGGCGGCAAGGTGTGCGCGGGCGCTACGGACTGCCGTTCACCGTCCAGATGCTCACGGTCGGCACCGGCGACCAGGCCGTCGAACAGCTCGTCCAGGCGGACCTCGCGGCGCGCGGCATCCGCCTCGACATTCGCCAGCTCGAGCTGGGCGCCTTCCTGTCGCTCGCGCGCGCGCCGGCGAAAACGTTCGACCTGCTGCTCACGGGCATCCCGGGTGACGTCTCGCTCGCCTATCTGGGCGCGATGTACGACTCGCGGCAACGTGGCGGCTCGCTCGATTACGCGGACTACCATACGCCGCGCCTGGACGCGCTGCTCGCGCGCACGCGCGTGGCCGCGGCGGCGGGCCTCGTCGCGGCGTGGCGCGACGTGCAGTTGGAGCTGGCGCGCGAGATGCCCGCGGTCTGGCTCTATCACGCGCGCGGACTGCAGGGGATCTCGCGCCGGATGCGCAACGTGCGGATGGACCTGCGCGGCGAACTCGTGTCGCTCACGGAGTGGTCGGTCGAGCCGAACGCACGGGTGGGGCGCTGAGATGCTCCTGCTGCCGGTTGAACTGCTCGCCGAGCGGCGCGGGGCGGCGTCGGGGCCGCTCGCGCCGCTCGCCGACTCCCTCGCCGCCGACCTCGCCCCGTTGCTCGGCCGCGAGCCGTATGTCCCGACGGCGAAGGCGCTGCTCTCGCGCGCCGGGGGGCGGTGTGCGGACGACGGCGCCGCGCTCGACTTCGACCCGTTCTCGCCGGAGCGGCACTGCTGCGCGCGCTGCGGCCGGACGTACGAGGGCGAGCCGCATCACCGCTGGTGGGTGTTCTCGTACCAGCTCTGGCTTGCCGAACGCGCCGTGCACGCGGCGCTCCTCTATCTCCTGCGCGGAGACGAGCGGCACGGCCAGCTCGCGCGCGACATCGCGGGGCGCTACGCTGGCGCCTATCTGAGCTATCCGAACCGCGACAACGTGCTGGGCCCCACGCGCCTCTTCTTCAGCACCTACCTCGAGTCCATCTGGCTGCTGCAGCTCTGCGTCGCGGCGGACTTGCTGGAGACAGCGGGTGACGACGCGACCGCCGGCGAAGTGCGCGAGCGCATCGTGCGGCCGAGCGCGCAGCTGATCGCGCAGTTCGACGAGGGGCTCTCGAATCGCCAGGTGTGGCACAATGCCGCCCTGATGGCGGCGGCACTCCTGCTCGGAGACCGCGCCGGCGCCGAGCGCGTCGTGCGCGCGCCGTCTGGGGTCGAAGCGCACCTCGCGCACGGACTGCTCGTGGACGGGACGTGGTACGAGGGGGAGAACTACCATCTCTTCGCGCACCGCGGGCTCTGGTACTGCGTGACGCTCGCGGAGACGGCCGGGATCCTGTTGGATCACGAATTGCTCGCGCGATTTCAGGAGGGGTTCGCGGCGCCCTTCGCGACGGCGCTCCCCGACTTCACCTTTCCCTCGCGCAAGGATTCGCAGTACGCGGTGTCGCTCCAGCAGTGGCGCTTCGCGGAGCTGTGCGAACTCGGGCTCGCGCGCGAAGCCGGTGAGCGACTCACCGGCGCACTCGGGCGCGACGATGACGACCGGCTGACCGCGGCGCTCGCCCGGCTCTACGCGGAAGATCTGCCGCCGGGCGACACCGGCCGCGCGCGCTCCACCGCCGAGGTCGAGCGCAACGTCGCGCCGGTCCGCCTCGCGCGCGCCGACCTCGGCTGGCGCTCGCTGCTCCTGGCGCGCCCGGCCCCGCCGCCGCTCGCACGCGTGCCGGCGGCCTCGGCGTGCCTCGAGGGACAGGGGATCACCGTGTTTCGCCGCGAGCGCGGCGAGGTGTACGTCGCGCTCGACTGGGGGCAGTCGGGCGGCGGGCACGGCCATCCGGATCGCCTGAACGTCCTCTTCTCCCACGGCGCGGTGCGCTGGCTCGACGACCTCGGCACCGGGTCCTACGTGGATCCGTCGTTGCACTGGTACCGGAGCACTCTCGCGCACAACGCGCCGCTGGTGAATGGGCACTCGCAGTGGCGCGTGGACGGCCGCCTGGTCGCGTTTGAGGATGACGGAGAGTTCGGCTGGGTGGAGGCGCTGGTCGAGGCCATCGCGCCGGGCGTGCGCGTGGAGCGCACGCTGCTCGTGGCCGGGGACTACTTCGTGGAGGCCGTGCGCTGGAGCGCGAAGGAGCCGGTGCGCCTCGACCTGCCGATCCATTTCGACGGTGAGCTGCGGGGCGCGACGCTCGCGGACGCGCCGTTCGCCGGCAGCGACGGGCCCGAGGATGGGTTCGCGTTCGTGCGAGAGTGCCGTGCCGCGACGGTCGCGGCGCGCGCGGTGATCGAGCTCGCCGCGTCGCGCGGGGGCCGCTCGGCGCGCGCGCTCGTGTGGGTGGACGGTCCCTCGCGCTGGTTCCGCGCCGTGGGGCCGGGCCAGCCCGCGAGCGAGGCGCGGCCGTTCTTCGTCGTGCGCTGCGAAGGCCCCGGCGGCCTCCTGTTCGCGGTCTGGTCGTGGTCGCCGCGCGTGGAGGGGGCCCAGTTCACGAGCGACGGCGTGGAGGTGTCGCTCCGTGGCGCGCGCCACGCATGTCGGCGCACGGCCAACGGCTGGACGCTCGAGGTCGGCACGGGCGCGAGCGCGCGCCTGATCAGCTTCGAGGCCCGGAGACCAGCGGCGCCCGCGGGCGATGGAGACGAACCGCTCGCCGAACGTGCGCGAGCGCCGATCACGATTCGGCGCTCGGGGCCTGCGGCCGTCTGGGAGCTGGCGGCGCCGCACTATCGCCGCTCGGAGGAAACGTGGATCGAGGCGGGCCGCCCCGGCGCGCGCGTCGAGGTCAGCGCGCACGGCACGGAACTCGTCGTGGAGGTGCACGTCGCGACGCCCGCGCCGGTGTTCGTCCCCGCCGACGCCGAGAACCCGTACGACAACGAGCCGGCGGACATCAACGGCCACGGCGTGCAGCTCTACCTGCGGACGCCGCTCGACGGCGGCGCGTGGCTCGTGGTGCCCGAGGCGGGTCGCGGCGACGCGCGCGTGCGACGGCTCCACGGGTGGGGCACGCTCCCGATGCACCGCGCCGAATGGCAGGCCACGGCGAGCGGCTTCGCGCTGCAGCTGCGCATCGCGCTTCCCTCCGGCGCCGCGGCGGGCGAGTACCCGCTGGCGCTCGACGTGCTCGTCAACGACACCTCGTCGGGACGCGCGCGGCGGCGCGGACAGCTCGTCCTTTCCGGCGCGCGCGGCGAGTTCGTCTACCTGCGCGGCGACCGGCACGATCCCGCACGCCTCGTGCCGCTCCTGCTCGCGGATTGACGGCGCGCGCGCGGCCCTTGAACGGCGCCCGCTCACGCTCTCTCTTTCACCCATGGTCTTCTCCCGTTTCTTCAAGCCGCGCGCACGCGACGCCGCGACCGAGCCGGAGTCCGAGCCGGAGTCCGAGCCGGAGCCCGAGCCGGAGCCCGAGCCGGAGCCCGAGCCGGACGAAGGAGAGTCGGCGGACGACGCCGGCCGGAGCGCGGAATCCGCGGACGAAGCCGAGCCCACGTGGGCCGAACGCGCCGCCGAAGTGCTCCCGACCGGCGCCTCCACGGGAAGCAAGCGTCCCGAGGCGCTGTACGGCGCGGAGCCGCCCGACGGCCCCACCCACTTCACGCGCGCGGCGGGATGCCGGCTCGAGACCGCCGACGGCGAGACGCTGATTGACTGCACGATGGCGCTGGGCGCCGTCGCGATCGGCTACGCCGAGCCGCAGATCACGCGCGCGGTTGTCGAGGTGGCGGCCAGCGGACACGTCGCGGGGCTCTCGCACACGCTCGAGGTGACGCTCGCCGAGCGCTTCTCCGACGTCGTGCCGTGCGCGGAGCGCGTGCAGTTCCTCAAGACCGGCGCCGAAGCGATGGCCGCCGCCGTGCGGCTCGCGCGCACGTATACCGGCCGTGAGATTGTCGTCGGCAGCGGGTACTTCGGCTGGCTCGACTGGTGCTCGACCGCGCCCGGCGTACCCGGCGCGGTCACGCAGGGGTTTCGACCCGTGGCGTTCGATGACATACCGGCGCTCGAGCGCGCCGTGTCCGACGCGGGCAACGGCCTGGCGGCGATCGTGCTCGAGCCCGTGGTCGAGCGGCTGCCGTCGCCGGCGTGGATCGCGCGCGCGCGGGAGCTCGCCGACCAGCGCGGCGCGGCGCTCATCTTCGACGAGATCAAGACCGGCTTCCGGCTCGCGACCGGCGGCTATCAGGAGCATGCGAGCGTGACGCCCGATCTCGCGGCGTTCGGCAAGGCCCTCGCGAACGGCTACCCGCTCGCGGCGGTCTGCGGCCGCGCTGAGCTCATGGAGTGTGCGCGCCGCACCTGGGTCTCCTCGACGCTTGCGAGCGAGGCGACCGCGCTCGCCGCGGCCATCGCCGTGCTCGAGTGGCATCGCACGACGCCGGTCTGCGAGAGCCTCGCGCGCATCGGCCGGGAGATGCGCGACGCGGTGGGCCGCGCGATGCGCGCGAGTGGCATCGCCGGCGTGCACCTCGAAGGCATCGAGCCGATGTGGTTCCTCCGCTTCGAGTCGCCGGCCGTCGAAGCGTGCTTCGTGCGCGCCGCCGCGCGCCACGGCGTGCTCCTGAAGCGCGGGCCCTACAACTTCGCCTCACTCGCGCACGATGAGGAGACGGTGCACGAGATCGAGGCGGCCGCCAGCAACGCGTTCGTCGAGACGCGGGAGGCCGGCGACGGAGCGGATGGACGCGCGGCACACCCGCGGGGAAGGCGCCCCGCATGAGCGAGCCGCTCCTCGATTGCCACGCGCATTTCCTGCACGCGCGCTGTGGCCGCAGCGACTGGCGCGACGTGAACGCCGCGCGCCTGCGCGCCGGCGAACGCATCGGTATCACCTGCCACGTCGCCTCCATCCTGGGCAGCTTCGGCTTCACGTCGCCCACTTACTTCCCGTCGCCCGAAGACGTCACGGCGGGCAATGACGCGATGCTCGAGATCGCCCTTCAGGAAGGCGACCGCGTGCGGATGCTGGTGACGGTCAATCCCAACTATACCGGCCACGCGCTCAAGGAGATCGCGCGATGCGCGGAGAGGGGTGCGATCGGCATCAAGCTCGCGGCCAGCCGACGCGCCGACGACGCGCTGCTCGACCCGGTGTGCGCGCTGGCGGCGACGATGCGCCTCCCGGTGCTGCACCACGTCTGGCAGCACCGCACGCGCGAATGGCCGTCGCAGGAGATCTCGGACGGCGCCGATCTCGCGCGGCTCGCCGCGCGGCACCCCGACGTCACCTTCATCCTCGCCCACCTGGGCGGGGGCGGGGACTACCGGCACACGTTCCCGGCGGTGAAGGACTCGCCCAACCTCTGCGCCGATCTCTCGGGGAGTGGCGTGGATCGCGGCATGCTCGACGAGGCGATCGCGCAACTCGGCGCCAAGCGGCTCCTCTGGGGAAGCGACCTCACGATGGAGACGGGACTCGCGAAGCTGCGCGCGCTCGAAACGACCGGCCTGCTCTCCCGGGACGACCTCAGCGACATCCGCTGGCGCAACGCCGTGAAGGTCTTCCGTCCGCGAGCGTTCGCGATCGCGGACGCGAGTGCCGCGCGCTCCCGTCGCTCCACTCCGGTCTCCCGTCCGCCCGCGTGATTGACGTCAACGCCCTCATCGGCTCGTATCCGTTCCGCGTCGTGCCGCACCCGGAGCCGGACGCACTCGTGCGCGTGATGGACCGCGAAGGCATCCGTCGCGCGTGGGTCGGGCACCTCCCGTCGGCGTTCCATCGGGATCCGTCGGCCGGCAACGCGGAGTTATCGGTGGCGCTGAAGCCGCACGCGGATCGCCTGACGCCCGTGCCGGCGATTCGCCCGGACTGGCCGCGCTGGGAGCACGCCGTGCGTCACGCGGCGGAGAGTGGTGCGGCGGCGGTCCGCGCGTACCCGCCGCAGTGGCAGCTCGGCCCGCACGACGCGCTCCTGCGCGAGCTCGCGCTCGCGTGCGGCGCGGCGCGGCTCCCGCTCCTGCTCACCGTGCGCTTCGAGGACATCCGGCAACGGCATCCGCTCGACACGGCCGGCGACCTCAGTGCCGCCGCAGTGCGGTCGCTCGCGCGCGCCGGCGACGCGGTGCGCCTCGTGGTCACCGCCGCCGGGCGCGACCTGATCGAGGAGGTGCACTGGGGCCTCACACCCGAGGAGCAGCGCCGCGTAGTCTGGGACATCTCCTGGATCTGGGGCCCGCCCGAGGACCACCTCGCGAAGCTGTTGCGGACGATCGGCGCCGCGCGCTTCGTCTACGGCACCCACTGGCCGCTCCGACTGAGCCAGACGCCGCGCGCCAACCTCGATCTCCTGCCGGACGATCTCGCGAGCGCCCGGCTCGCGGACCCGGAGCGGCTCTTCGACTGAGTCGGTCCCGGCGTCCCGGCCTGCCCCTCGCTGGACGCCGGGTCGCCGCCGCCGTAGCGTCTCTGCAATCGGAACGGAGGCCCCCATGTCGTCCCCTCGGTTGCTCTCGCTCGCGTCGCTCGGCACGATCGCCGTACTCGCCGGCGTCGCGACTTCGCCCGCCGGCGCCCGCGCCCAGGGGGCGCGCGAGTCCCTCGCCGTCCAGAACAACGGCCCGACGCCGCTCCCGATGGGCACGACGCGCGGGGAGCGCTACAACCGCCTCGTCGTCCGCGGCGCCACCGTACTCTCGGGCCGCGGCACGCCCGGCACCAACCGCGCGATGCCGCCCGAAGGCCCGATGGACATCGTGATCGAAAACGGGGTCATCACCGACATGACACCGATGGATCCCGTGAACGCCGCGGGCTATGGCCGGAGCTACCAGCGCGCGACCGGCGACAAGGTGATTGACGCGCGCGGGATGTACGTGATGCCTGGGCTGGTCGAGATGCACGCGCACCTCCCGCCACCCGGCAACGACCTGGGTCCGCGCGGACTCGAGTACGCCTATCGTCTCTACCTCGGTCACGGCGTCACGACCGTGCGCGACGCGGGGAGCGGCGCCGGGATCAAGTTCCTCGCCGACCAGCGCAAGGCGTCCGACGCGAACACGCTCGTCGCCCCGCGGCTGGTGCTCTGCCAGCGCTGGCCGCTTCCGCTCCGCGAGTGGGAGGTCGGGAACACGCCCGACAAGGCGCGGGCGATGGTGCGCCAGTTCAAGGAGCTGGGCGCCGACTGCATCAAGATCAGCAAGAGCCCGGGCCAGTATCCCGACGTCCTCGAGGCGGCCGTGGACGAGGGGAAGAAGATCGGGTTGTTCACGATGGTGGATCTCAAGGTCTCCGAGACCGACGCCCGCGTCGCGTCCGCCGCCGGCGTGAAGAGCATCGAGCACTGGTATGGCATTCCCGACGCGGCGCTCACCGGCTCGCAGAACTTCCCGACGGACTACAACTACTGGAGGGAGCTGGACCGCTTCCGCTACGCCGGCCTGCTCTGGTCGGAGGCCGACCGGAATCCCGAGCGGCTCTCCGCCGTGCTGGACCTGATGATCCGGAACGGGACCAACTGGAACCCGACGATGTCGGTGTACGAGGACAACCGCGACTGGTGGCGCCGCGCGGGGCTCCCCGTGCGCGAGTCGCTGATGCACCCGAGCCAGGCAGCCGTCGGCCCCGACTCAGGCACGCACGGCGCGTTCAAGTCCGAGTGGAAGACGTCGGACGAGATCAACTGGAAGCGCAACTTCTCGATCTGGATGAAGTGGGTGAAGACGTTCCACGAGCGCGGCGGCCTGCTCACCGCGGGGAGCGACGACGGCGGGATCGGGGGCATCGGGCTGATCCGCGAGCTGGAGCTGATGCAGGAGGCCGGCATTCATCCCATGGACGTCATCAAGGTCGCGACGACGAACGCGTATCAGGTGCTCGGGTGGGACAAGAACTGCGGCGTGCGCGTCGGATGCGCCGCCGACCTGGCGGTCGTGAACGGCAACCCGATTGACAACTTCAAGGTGATGTACGGCCGCGGCTACGGCTTCTACGGGCTCGTGCCGGGCGGCGAGCAGTGGAAGCACGGTGGCGTGGCGTGGACGATCAAGGCCGGCATCCTCTTCGACGCGCAGGCGCTCTTGCGGGAAGCGGAGGCGTACGTGCAGCAGGAACGCGCCCGGCTGAAGGGCACGAAGGCGGCGACGAGCAGCGACGGCCGGCGGTAGCCGCGCGATCGCGGCGCGCGCCGTTACGACGTTTGGTGCGTCGCTCCGGCGGTGAGGATGTCGGGCCTCCGGCGGTCCCGGAAATGCGCGTGCAGGTCCGCGATGATCTTGGCGGGCAGGACCGCGAGGAGTGTCACGCCCGGCACGCGCAGGAGCACGGTGAGGAACACGCCGGCCCACGCGGCCCCGAACATGAAGGCCACGCGCTTGTAGGGCCGAAGCATCTGGTTTTCGAGCGTGCGTCCGGCGTACTCGCGCTTGCCCACGAAGTTGACGAAGAACGACACGACGTGGCCAAGCGCGAGCGACGCGATCGGCACGAGGAAGCTCGCGAAGTACGCCTTCACGTCGAAGCCCTTCACGCCGAGCCACTTGAGTTCCTGGTCTCCGATCCCGGCGAGTGCAAAGAACACGATGAGCAGGAACACGCCGTAGTGGATCGTGAAGAAGAGGGCGACGAACGTCTTGGCGATGAGGATCGCCGCGAATCGGAGGCGCGGTCCCGCCCTGGCGTTCGGTCCCAGCGACACCGGAATGAAGAACAGCTTCACGATGTTCAGCACGCCGATCACGCCGCACTCCGCCCAATAGACGAAGAGGAACGACATCGTGACCGGCGGGTGGCGCATCGCCACCACGGCGGCGCCGAGGTTGATCGCGACGAGGAACATCGCGGAGGGATCACCGCGCGTCTTGCGCGCGAGGTCCGCGAGGAATGCCCGGACGTCGGCGCGAATCGATCGAAACGCGTCGCGCAGCGACGGCCGCTCCTTCGCGGGCGGCCGGCCGGAGGGGTCGAGGTCGTGAATCAAGCAGCCTCCACGTTAGGCCGATCCGCCAGGACCGCAAGCCGCCCCGGGGGCGACGGCCTTTACACCGCACTCGCGCGGCGCGACAATAGCATGGTTCGCGGCCTGCGCCCAGCGCGCTACTGACAACGCCGCGTCTCCACCGGAGGACCCCATGACCGCGATTCCGCGCTGGATTCCCTCGCTTGCCTCCTCTGCCGCGCTTTGTCTCCTCGCGCTTCCGCCCGCGGCCACCGCCCAGCGCGGCGGGCCGCAGGCGCCGGCCGCCCCACCGGTCAACGCCGCCACCGATCCACTGCTCCGCGGCTTCCGCTGGCGCGCCATCGGCCCCACGGGCCAGGGCGGCCGCGTGGACGACATCGCCGTGGTCGAGCGCAACACGTCCATCTTCTACATCGGGTTCGCCACGGGTGGCGTGTGGAAGACGGCCAACAACGGCGTGACGTTCGAACCGATCTTCGACACGTACAGCACGCACTCGATCGGCGACATCGCGATCGCGCAGTCGAACCCCGACGTGGTGTACGTCGGCACGGGCGAGCCGAATAACCGGCAGTCCTCGTCGTTCGGTGACGGCGTCTACAAGACGACGGACGGCGGGAAGACCTTCACCAACGTGGGACTCCGCGAGACGCAGAGCATCGCGCGCATCGTGGTGCACCCGACCAATCCCGACATCGTCTGGGTCGCGGCGACCGGCCACCTCTTCGGCCCCAACGCCGAACGCGGCGTCTTCAAGAGCAGCGACGGCGGGCGCACGTGGACCAAGGTGCTCTTCGTGGATGAGAACACCGGCGCGACCGACATCGTCATCCACCCGAAGAACCCGAACGTGCTCTTCGCCGCCACGTACGCGCGGCGGCGCACGTCGTGCTGCTTCGTGTCGGGCGGCGCGGGAGGCGGCATCTGGAAGAGCACCGACGGGGGTGCGCGGTGGACGCGCGTCACGGGCGGCGGGCTCCCGAGCGGCACCACGGGGCGCATCGGCCTCGACATCGCGCGCTCGAACCCGAATGTGATGTATGCGCAGATCGAAGTCGGGCCCGACAAGCTCCCGCCGGTCGCGGCTGCGGCGCAGGCCGGCCGTGGCGCCGGCGCCGGCGGCGGCGGCGGGCGCGGCGGCGACCTGCCGCCCGACCCGGAAGTGAGCGGCGTCTGGCGCTCGGCCGACGGCGGGCGGACGTGGCAGTTCCAGAGCAACCAGAACAACCGCCCGATGTACTACAGCCAGATCCGCGTGGACCCGAACCACGAGAACACGGTGTACGTGGGCGGCGCGTCGGCGTCGAAGTCCACGGATGGCGGGAAGACGTTCGAGCAGCTCACCGGCTTCGGGCACGGCGACCACCACGCCATCTGGATTGATCCGGCCAACAGCGAGCACGTCATCTATGGCAACGATGGCTCGGTGGACATCTCGTGGGACGGCGCCCAGACGTGGGAGTCGCTGCGCGCGTGGGCCGTCGGGCAGCCGTACCACGCGTCGGTGGACATGCGCCGGCCGTATTACGTGTGCACGGGTCTGCAGGACAACGGGAGCTGGTGCGGGCCGAGCTCCGTGCGCTCGGGACCGATCCTCGCGCAGGACTGGTATCGCGTGGGCGGTGGCGACGGATTCCAGTCGGCGGTGGACCCGACGGACCACAGGGTGCTCTACACGGAGTCGCAGGACGGGAACGTGAGCCGGTACGACTTGCGGACGGGGACGAGCGTCTCGATCCGGCCGCGCACGGCGGGCGGGCGGGGCGGCGGCGGGCCGCCGAACGTCGTGCCGGTGCCCGACGCCAGCGTGCAGTTCCGCTGGAACTGGCAGACGCCGATCGTGATGTCGCCGCACGACCCGAGCACCATCCACGTCGGCGGCAACCGGCTCTTCACGTCGCGCGATCGCGGGCGCACGTGGACGATGAGCCCCGATCTCACGAAGCAGGTTGATCGCGATCAGCGCGAGATCATGGGGCTCAAGGTTTCGCTGCCGAGTTGCAGCCGGCTCCGCGCGGGCCCCTGCATCCACTCGCGGAACGACGGCACCACGGCGTACGGCACCATCGAGACGATCTCCGAGTCCGCCCTCGTGCCCGGCCTCATCTGGGTCGGCACCGACGACGGCAACATCCAGGTCACGCGCGACGGCGGTGCCGCGTGGACGGAGGTGGGGAAGAACGTCCCCGGCGGCACGAAGGAGTACTACGTCTCGCGCGTCGAGGCGTCGCACTTCGATCCGGCGACGGCGTACGCGTCGCTCGACGGGCACCGGAGCGACGATCTCCGGCCGTACGTCTACGTCACGCGCGACTACGGGCAGACGTGGACGTCCATCACGAGCGACCTGCCCGCGCGCGGCAACGTGAACTCGGTGAAGCAGGATCCGCGGAACCGGAGCCTGCTCTACGCCGCGACCGAGTTCGGCTTCTTCGTCTCGCTCGATGAAGGGCGCGGCTGGAAGCCGTTCATGACCAACCTGCCGGTGGTGCGCGTGGACGACGTGATCATCCACCCGCGCGAGAACGACCTCGTGCTCTCCACGCACGGGCGCAGCGTCTGGATCATGGACGACGTGACCGCGCTCCAGCAGCTCACGCCGAGCGCGATGGCGCAGGACGCGATGCTCTTCGCGCCGCGGAATCCGGTGCTCTGGGCCAACGACATCCGGCTCAGCCGCTCCGTGACCGGCGCGCAGAACTTCCGTGGTGAGAATGCGCCGGCGGGAACGGCGATCAGCTACTACCTGAGGAGCGCGCCCTCGGGCGACGTCCGCATCACGATTCGCGACCTCGAGACGGGCGAGCTGTTTCGCACGATCGAGGGGACGAAGCTCGCGGGGATGAATCGCGTGCAGTGGAATCTCTGCAGCGATCCGCAGCCGGTGCAGGTCGCCGCAGCGGCGGGACGCGGCGGCGGCGGGGGCGGCGGGGGCGGGGGCGGCGGTCCGTGCGGTGGGGGCGGACGCGGTGGCGGCGGTGCGCCGGCCGCGGCTGCCGGCGCCCAGCCGGGTCCGCCGATGGTCGCCCGGCTCGCCGCGCCGGGATCGTACCAGGTGACGCTGAGCGTGAACGGACGCGAGTACGCGCGGAGCGTCACGGTGCTCGAGGACGTGTGGATGAACGAGCGGTAGCGGGAGCGTTGGCCGAGTGACCGCGGCGTCGCCGGTGCCGGCGCCCGTCGTCGCCGCGGAAGCCCGCTCCGGGCTCGCGCCGTGGGCGCGCGCGGAACTCCCGCTGCCGCCCACGCCGCGCGGCCTCGGGTGGTTGGCGGCGGTCGGCCCGGGCGTCATCGTGCTCGGCGCCTCCATCGGGAGCGGCGAATTCCTCCTCGGGCCCGCGGCGTTCGTGAAGCACGGGCTCGCGCTCCTCTGGGTGACCACGGTGGCCGTGTTCCTGCAGACCGTGTTCAATACCGAGGTGATGCGCTACACGCTCGCGACCGGCGAACCCGTGTTCACCGGCTTCATGCGCACGCGGCCGAATTCCACGTTCTGGGCGTGGGCCTACGCGGGGCTCTACTTCCTGCAGGTGGGGTGGCCCGCGTGGGCGGGGACGTCGGCCGGGGCGATCTTCTTCCTGTACGCGCAACGGCTCGCGGGCCCGGCCGAGGCGCGCGCGATCTACTGGATCGGCGTCGGGACGTTTCTCGCGTGCGTGGCGGTGCTTCTCGTGGGGCGGCGCATCGAGCGCACGCTGGAGGTCCTCAACTGGATTCTGGTCGTGTGCATTCTCGGCGGCTTCCTCGCGCTCGCCGCGTGGTTCGTCCCCGGCGGCACGTGGGCCGCCGCGGGGGCGGGGCTCGCGGGGTACGACACGACGCGCGGGACGTTCGACTTCTTCCCGGCTGGCGCGGATTTCTTCCTCATCGGCGCCCTCGTCGCCTACTCGGGCGCTGGGGGCGTGACGAACATCATCCTCTCGAACTGGGCGCGGGACCGCGGCTACGGGATGGGGGAGCGCACGGGGTACATCCCCGCGGCGGTCGGCGGGAAGAAGGTGAACCTCGCGCACACGGGGTTCATCTTCGCGGCAGGCGACGACGCGATGACACGATGGCGCGGGTGGTGGCGCATCGTGCGCGCCGACCAGTGGGGCGTGTTCTGCGTGGGGGCGATGCTGGGGATGGTGCTTCCCGCCCTCCTCTACGTCACCTTCCTGCCGCGCGGGACCGACATCCAGGGGCTCGGCATCAGCGCCGCGCTCGCGTCGAGCGTGAGCGCGCGCGAGGGCGCGCTGCTCGCGGGCGCCATCGCGTTCCTCGGGGCGTGGATCCTGTTCAAGACGCAGCTCGATCAACTCGACGGGATGGTGCGCGCCATCACCGACATCCTCTGGACGGGGAGCAAGCGGCTGCGCGCGTGGCGCAGCGGCGACGTGCGCGTGGTCTACTACGGCGTGCTCGGCGCGGTGGTGCTGTGGGGCGTGACCGCGCTGCGACTGGCGCAGCCGATCGTCCTCCTCAAGCTCGGCGCGAACGTGGCGGGTGCGGTGTTCGTCGTGACGTCACTGCACCTGCTTTACGTCAACACGCGCCTGCTCCCGGAGCATGTGCGGCCGCCGCTGTGGCGGCGCGCGGCGCTCGTGGCGATGGCGCTCTTCTACGGATTCTTCGTCACGCGCTCGCTGAGCACCCTGTAGCGTCCGCCCGTGCTGCCGGCGGGTGTGGCCTGCGGTCGTGTGGCCTCGATCCTGATCTGCTTCAGGACCTCCGCTTCGCGGGCGAGCTCCGTGTTCCCGGCGGGGAACTTGTTGAAGAAGAGCACGTAGGCGACGACGTCCACGGTCTGCGCCCGGTTCAGCACGCCGGGGTCGGTGGGCGGCATGGACTGGCGAATCCGCTCGACGAAGTCGCCCACCGAGAGGCCGTTCCAGTTCGAGAGGAACCCGCTTCCGGCCAGCGGCAGCGCGTCGTCAATCCCGGCGAGTTCCGCGCCGTGGCATTTCGAGCACGTCTCCCGGTAGATCGCCTCACCGCGCCGCGCCTGCTCCTCCGTGTACACGCTGTCCCACACGGAGTGTGGCGTCAGGAGCGGCCGCGTCGCGGCTGGGCGCGCCGCGTGAGTCGCCGAACTCGCGCGCGTCGCGAGGAGCGACCCGCCGGCGATCCCGAGCGCGACGATCGCGGCGGCCGCGGTCCTGGCGACGTCCATGATGAAGTCTGCCCGCGCGAGCGTGTGCGCGCCAGCGGGGACGCGTGCCTCATGGTGGCATCGCGGCTTCGGCCCCTTCCGGCGTAACTTGGTCGAGTGACGAGCGACGACCTGCCACCCGCCGTTCAGCTGGAAGGCCTGGTCGAGCTGCTCCAGGGGCACGCGCGCCGCGCGTCGGACGGACAGCTCGTCTTCGACGCCACCGCCGGCGCGCTCGCCGCGGCAGGTGCGCTCCTCTGGCGGCCGTGGGCGTGGCCGATGCTCGCGAGCGTCGCGCTCGCCGTCTCGGCGTTCGGCGCGTGGGGGATCGCGGACCGGGAGCTCGCGGAGCGCGTGACGTCTCCCGGTCCGGTTCCCCCACTCCTTCGCGCCGGCCGTGCGGTCGCCGCCGCGGTCGGATGGCTCTCCCTCGTGGCGGCCGCGTTCAGCCTCGTTTCGCTGGCGATCGGCCGCTGGATCAGTTAGCCGCCGGTCAGAACACGATCGGTGGCAGCGTCACGTCAATCGTCTTGAGTCCCTTCGCGCGCAGCCGCGCGTTGAACGCAGCCAGCTCGCGCTGCACCAACAGCTCGAGCGCCGACCGCGTGTCGCGCGCCTGCTTTTCGAGCACCGTGTGCACCTCGCGCTGCTGCGCGGTCGGTGCGTACTCGCCGATGGTGCCCGAGAGATAGCTGAGCTGACCGCCGAGGCGTACCGGCCAGCGCACGCCGTCCTGTCCCTGACCGGTCATCCGCAGGTCAATGAGGTTCCACTCGAGCGCGATGAACTTCTGCTCGAGCGAGTCCGCTCCGGCGCGGATGTCCGCGTTCGCGCGATCGTTCGCGACCAGCGCCTGCAGCGTGCCGACCTGCGCGCGCACCGCCTCGATCGTGTTCAGCATGTCGGCGGCCGCGCTCATCTGGCCCTGGATCGTCAGCTGCGCATCCACGGCGGCGCGGATCTCCTGCGCCGACGCCGTCGAGTGCGGATCCGCGCGTACCTCGAGCGGCTGCGACGACGACTGGCCGTCCACCGTGAGCGTCACCGTGTAGCGGCCCGGCGGCATCAGCACCGACACTGAACCGAACCCGGGTGCCGCGCGCGTGCCGTCGGCGTCCATCTGGAAGGCGTCGTTGTACATCGGCTTCGTGCGCATCCGCGGCGACGAGGACGACTCGTTCCGCAGGTCCCAGTAGACGCGATTGAGGCCCGCGAGCCGCGTCCCCTGGAGCGTGCGCACGGTCTTTCCCGCGGCGTCCGCGATCGTGATGGTCGGCGCGGCCTGCGGCGCGGCCCGGAGCCAGTAGTTGAGGCCGGCGCCGTAGGGCGGGTTCTGGCCCGCCGTCTGATCGTCGGACATCGAGTAGTTGCCCGGGATGTTGCCGAAGCGATACGCCGCGCGCGGCGCGAAGAGATGCGCGGCCGACGCGGCGATCTGGGGTGTCATCCGCTGGAGCGGCGAGAGGTCGTCGAGAATCCAGAAGCCGCGCCCATAGGTCGCGATCACCAGGTCGTTGAACTGCTCCTGGATCACCATCCCGTACACCGGGGTGTGCGGGAGATTCATCTGCAGCGGCTGCCATCGCTCGCCGTCGTCCCACGACACGTACATCGCGTTCTCCGTGCCGAGGTAGAGCAGGCCGCGCCGCACGGGGTCTTCACGGACGATGTGCGCGTAGCCCATCGGTACCTTGGGGAGGCCGTTCACGATCAGCTTCCACGTTCTCCCGAAGTCGTTCGTCTTGTAGACCCACGGATCGCGGTCGTTCTCCTGGTGCCCGTCAATCGCGATGTAGGCGGTGCCGGCGTCGTAGCGCGAGGGCTCGACGTGGCGGATCGAGCCCCACGCCGGGAAGCCCGCCGGGATATACGCCGACACGTTGGTCCACGTCCGCCCCCCATCGCGCGTGACCTGCACGTACCCGTCGTTCGTCCCCACCCAGATCACGCCCCGCTGCACCCGCGACTCGGCGATCGCGAACACCACGTTGCCGTACTCGACGCCGATGTTGTCGGGCGTGAGCCCGCCCGAGATCCCCTGCTTGGACTTGTCGTTGCGCGTGAGATCGGGACTGATGACGCGCCAGCTCCGCCCGCCGTCCGTCGTCATGTGGACGTGCTGGCTGCCGGTGTAGACCGTGTTGCGGTCGTGCGGCGAGAGGGTGAGCGGCGCGTCCCAGATGAAGCGGTACTTGACGTCGGCGGCCGGATAGCCGCCGGTGCTCAACGGCCAGACCTCCACGTTGTGTCCCAGGCGCGACCGCAGGTCCACGCGCACGACGATGCCGCCGCGGCTCCCCGAGCCGGAGGCGGTGGACCAGACGAGATTCGTGTCCACCGGATCGGGCGTCGCGAATCCGCTCTCGCCGCCGTAGACGCCGTGCCATTCGCTGCGCGCGATCCCGCCGCCCGTGCGGCTGTTGCTGGGGCCGCGGTACGACGGGCCGTCCTGCTTGTTGCCGTAGACGTAGTACGGAATCCGGTTGTCCGTCGTGACGTGGTACATCTGCGCGATCGGCAGCTGCACGTGCAGCCACGAGCGCGCGCGCGTCGTCGAGATGTGGATGCCGCCGTCGTTCGCGACCGCCATCCGGTTGGCGTTCGTGGGGTCAATCCACATGTCGTGGTTGTCACCGCCAGGCGCCGAGAACGGGGGACCCGCGGCAGCGGCGCCGCGCCCGCCGCCGCGTCCACCGCCACGGCCACCGCGGCCGCCGCCGGCCGCCGCGGCCGCCGCGGCCGCCGCCGCGCCGCCGCCGCCACCGCGACCCGCGACGCTCGAGGTCAGCCCGCCGTCCATCGTGCGGCTGAACGACGCGCAGAGGAAATACGCCTCGTCGGGATTGTCGGTCGAGGCCTGCACGCGCGTGTAATAGGGCTGCCGGCACGCGAGATCGCGGTTGTAGTTCACCACGCGCCACGTCGAGCCGCCGTCGTCCGAGCGCCAGAGCTCGCCGTTGTCGGTCGGCTGGCCGTGCAGCGGCACGCCGTCGCCCGTCTCGATCAGCGCGTAGATGCGGCTCGGATTCGAGCGCGCGATCGAGAGTCCGATCTTGCCGATGGTGTGCGTCGGCAGCCCGTTGCCTCGCAGCCTGGTCCACGTCGTGCCGCCGTCACGCGAGACGAAGATCCCGCTGCCGGGCCCGCCGCTCTCGCGGCCCCACGTGTGCATCTCGAGCTGCCACGTCGCCGCGAACAGCGTGCGCGGGTCGGTGGGGTGCATCTGCACGTCAATCGCGCCCGTGTTCTGGTCCACGAAGAGGACGCGCTCCCACGTGCGTCCGCCGTCGGTCGTGCGGTAGACGCCGCGCTCCGGCTGCGGGCCGTAGCTGTGCCCCTGTGCCGCGACGAAGACGATGTCGGGATTCGTGGGGTGGATCACGACGCGGCCGATGCGCCCCGTCGCGTCGAGCCCCATGTGCGCCCAGGTCTGGCCTGCGTCGGTGGACTTGTAGACGCCGTTTCCGATCGAAATGTGGCTCCGGATGAACGGCTCGCCCGTGCCGGCCCACACGATGTTCGCGTTGCTCGGCGCGACCGCGAGCGCGCCGATCGCGTGGACGTCGAGCGCGTCGGAGATGGGCTCCCACTGCACGCCGCCGTCGGTCGTCTTCCAGATGCCGCCGGAGGCCGCGCCCGCGTAGTAGACGTGGGGATCGCCGGGGACGCCGGCGACGGACGACACCCGGTTGCCCACCGGACCGATGTAACGCCAGCGCAACTGCGCGTAGGCGGCCGGGTCCACGGGCGCCTGCGCCCGCGCCGAAGGCGATGGCGTGAGCGCGGCGAGCGCCGTGAGCGTGAGGGCGAAGAGCGCGCCGGAGACGAGCGAGGCGGCGACGCGAGGAGTGCGCACCCGAGCGGTCATGGGGGCTCCCGAAGGTGTTCGACTGCGTGGAGGGATCTCGGCTATTCTCCCGCGCTGGAGGGCGGGGCGCAAGGGCGCGCGCGGACGGGCGTGCCGGGCGCGCGCCGGGGGCGCGCCGGGTTCGCCCCGGATTCGCCCCGGGGCGCTCGGCGTCAGGGCGGCGCCGGTCCCTCGGTCGCGTCCGCCACGGGTGGCGCGACGTGCAGTACGTAGCGCCCCGCGTCTCCCTCGCGGAGCGTCGTCTTCGTGCCGCAGCGCGCGCACCGCGCCACGAACGGCGCGAAGGCGGGAAAGGCGAGCGCCTCGCCGCACGCGGGACAGAACACGCGGAGCCGGTCGTTCGCGGGGAGTGCCGCCACTCCGAACTCCGCGCCACTGATCACGCGCGGGGCGGGGGCGGCGGGCGAAGGCGGCGCCGGCGAAGCCGGCGGCGCCGGCGCCTCTCCGAGCGTGTCTTTGAGCGACGCGAACATGAACTGCCGCTCGACCGGCGTCATGGTCGCGAGCTGTTCCGCGGTCACCAGACCGCGCGCGAGCGCCTGCCGCACCAGCCCCGGCGGCAGTGCGTCCGCCTGCGACGGGAGGAACGGCATCTCTCCCCGGTTCATCCCCGGGCCGAGCTGGTCGCGAATCGTGCGGCCGACCCACTTGATCAGCGCGTACGCGACGCCGAGCATGAAGAGGGCGACGCCGAGGTACTCGAGGTGCAGCTTGTCGGAAGCGAGGGTCATTCGCCGGGCAGCGCCCGCACCTCGTGTATGGTGATCGTCTGCTTTGCCGACGCGTCGGCCCACGGCACCTTCGCCCGCACGCTCACCGCGCATCCCCGCGTCTCGCACGCTGAGAGGAACGCGAGGACCGCGACGCGGCCGGGGTCGGCGATGAGCGCCACGCCGCCTGGCGCGAGCGTCGCGACGATGGCGTCCGCGACGAGCGCCGCATACGGCCGCTCGTAGAGTACGTCCGACGCGAGCACGAGGTCAAACCGGCCGAGTTCCCGCGGGAGCTCGCGCCAGTCCACGAGCCGCGTGGCGGGCTCGCGCCCGGTCGCGCGCCGCGCATTGCGCCGTGCGAAGAGGAGCGCATCCTCGTAGTAGTCGGTCGCGAGGACGTCGAACCCGGCCCGCAGCGCGGCGATCGTCACGAGCCCGAGGCCGCACCCCAGCTCGAGCGCGCGGCGGCCGCGCCCGTCGAGCGTCGCGACCACGCCCGCGAGCGCCGTGGAGGAGGGCCAGAGGTCGGCCCAGTACGGGAGCCGCTCGTCGCGGACGAAGTCGGCCTCGCTGATGAGGTCGTCGGCGCTTCGGGGCCGCTCGAGCGTCACCGGGCCGCCGGGGAGCCCGACCTCGGCGGTCGCCAGGACGAACCGCCGATCGAGCGCGGCGAGCTCGGTGCTCAGCTCAGAGGGCAAAGTCGCTCGCGAGGGCCGCGTCCTCCCCGAGGAGGAGCGCGCGGAGGGTCTCCCCGGCGGCGACGTGGCGCCGGTCCGGCGGGACGATGAGCAGCGCGTTCGCGTTCGACATGCTGGTGAGGATGCCGGAGCCCTGCGGGCCGGTGAGGCGCGCGGTGAAACCCGGGGCGGCCGACGACCTGCCGGCGCGCGGCGCGCCGGAGTCGCGCGCCGTGACGATCGCGCGGAGGAAGTGCGTCAACTCGGCGTGGATCGTGACCTCTTCCTCGAGCACGACCTCGACCGCTCGCCGGAAGAGCCGCGCGTGTCCGCGCAGCTTGCGGATCGCCGGGCGCGCGAAGAGCTCGAAGGTCACCAGCGTCGAGACCGGGTTTCCGGGCAGGCCGATCCACGGCGTTCCGTGCAGCACGCCGAAGCCCAGGGGCGCGCCCGGGCGTATCCGGACGCGCCAGAACTTCATCTCCGCGCCCAGCTCGGCGAGCACGTCGCGCACGTAGTCCATCTCGCCGACCGAGATCCCCGCGGTGGTGAGGATGAGGTCCGCGCCGCGCGCGCGCTCGAGGTGCGCGCGGAGCGATGCGCGCGTGTCGGCGGCGATGCCGAGCGGGACCGGCTCGCCGCCCGCCGCCCGGACGGCCGCGGGGAGCGCGTAGCTGCTCGACGACACGATCTTCCGTCCCTCGCGCACCTCAGCGAAGCGCGCGAGGTCCACCAGCTCGTCGCCCGTCGTCACGATCGCCACGCGCGGCACGCGGTGCACGGCGACCTCCGCGGCGCCCACGGACGCCAGCACGCCGAGCTGGGCGGGGCCGAGCGTCGTGCCCGCGCGGACCGCGACCTGCCCCTCGAGGAGGTCCTCGCCGCGCGGCCGCACGTTCCTTCGCGCGTCGCGCGCATCGCGGATGACGACCTGCTCGACGCCGCCGTCGGTGTCCTCGACGCGCACGACGGAGTCGGCGCCTTCGGGAACGGGCGCCCCGGTCATCACGCGGATTGCCTCGCCGGCGCCGAGGGGGCGCGTGGGGAACGCGCCGGCGGCGACCGTCTCCGTGACGCGGAGCGTGACGGGAGTGCGCGCGAGGTCCGCGGCGCGCACGGCGTAGCCATCCATCGCGGCGTTGTCCCACGGAGGGAGCGTCACGAGGGCGAGGACGTCGCGGGCGAGCACGCGGCCGTGCGCTTCGGCGAGCGCAAGCGGCTCGCTCGCGAGCGCGCGGACGCTCCCCACGACGCGCGCGACGGCGTCGCCCACTTCGAGCGGCGGGCCGGCCGGCGTCACGCCGCGCTCACCGGAGGAAGGGCGCACCGGCGAGCCGCGCGAGGATCGCGTCCTGCACGCGCTCCACCTCGCGATTCGGGACCGTGAAGTTGTTGCAGAGAAAGCTGAAGATCAGCAGCCGCCCGTCGGCGGTCGTGACGAACCCGGAGAGTGAGCGGGCCTTGTCCACGGTCCCCGTCTTGGCGTGCACGTTCCGCTCCGCCGGCGTGCCGCGCATCCGCGTCGCGATCGTGCCGTCCACGCCGGCGATCGGGAGCGCGTCGTAGAAGACACGGGAATCCGGGTGCCTGCGCATCGCGTCGAGCACCCGCACGATCGTCTCGGGGCTCACGTAGTCGTGGCGCGAGAGTCCGCTCCCGTCGCGCACGGCGAAACCCGCGGTGTCGGCGCCCCAGGCGGCAAGCTGCCGCTCGATCACGGCGCGCCCGCTGTCGGCACGCCCCACGCCCGCGCGCAGGAGCCCGAGCGTGTGCAGCAGGAGCTCCCCGATCTGGTTCTGTGAGGGTTTGAGGAAGGGCGGCAGGATCTCGCGGAGCGGCGGCGACCAGAGCGTCAGGAGGCGCGGCGCCTCGGTGAGGGTGGCGTGGGGCGACCGGATCACGTTGCCGTGGAGCGCGATCCCGCGATCGGCGAGCGCTTCCGCGAACGCGTCGAGCCACGCGCTCGCGGGGTCGCGCAGGGCGACGTTGGCGCTCACGCTGTCGCGCGGGCGCACGAAGCCCGTGAGGTGCACGACCGGCCGCGCGCCGCGCACGTCGGTCGTCCAGCGCAGCACGTTGCGCGGCGCGGTGTCGCCCGCCGCGAGCGCGCCGGTGGCCAGATCGGCGGCGACGACCGGCACGCTCCGCGCCGGCCTCGTCCGCACGTCAAGCGGTCCCCGCCAGCAACCGGTCGGCGCACCGCTGCTCCGGGACCACCTCGCCGGCCAAAGTCAGCGTCGGGGACCACCGGCACTGAAGCGTGCCCGGGAGGCCGAGGACTGGAGGGGGTCGTTTCTTGCCGTCGGAGCGGGACGTGCGAGGCACCCTTGCCGCCGTACTGCCGGCGGGCAAGGAGAGGCGCGTGGACGAGGACTCGGGGATCGCCCGTCTCGACGGACTTCTGGTCATCGCGCAGGAGCTGCGGAGGCTCGGCGTCGCCCGACTCATCGACCAGCGCTGTCCGCGGGACCCACGGAGCAGGGTGTCCCATGGTCAGTGCGTTGAGGCGTTGATCGCCGCCATCCTCCTGGGCACTCACACGCTCTATCACATCTTCGACACGCTCGAGCCCTACGACCTCGAGGTTGCGTTCGGTTGGCCTGGAGCAGTCGCACACCACTTCCACGACGACAGGCTCGCGAGTGCGATGGACGCGACCTTCGACGCCGGAGTGATCACGATCGCGAGCGCAGCCCTGCTCCGGGCTGTCGAGGTGCACGACCTGGACACGAGGCGCATCCACCTCGACACGACCTCCGTGAGCACCTACGGCGAGTACGCGTCCAGCGCCGAGCCGGCCGACCCCGAGGACCCGCAGGCCATTCCCCACGTCGCGCGAGGCCACAGCAAGGACAACCACCCCGAGCTCAAGCAGATCGTCTATGGCATCGCGGTGACGGCCGACGGGGCCGTTCCGTTCTTCGGGCGCACGGCGTCTGGCAACCGAACCGACGTGTGCGAGATCCGGTTCCTCTTCGAACAGATGCTCCCGCGGAACACGAGTCTCTGGGGCGACGCGTTCCGCGCCTATCGCGACGCCCTCACTCGCGGCGAGAACGTGCTGATCTTCAAGGAGGTCTGCCCCGAGGCACCCCCCGAAGGTGAGTCTGGGCCGCCTGAGCCCGTCAAGGAGTGGGTTGGCATGTCCTTCGACATGACGTACCGCTGGGAGGACGAGAAGGAGAAGCTCACGCACGAGCTCCCCGTCCGCCTGTTGGTCGTGGAGTCCTCCACGCTGCGCGCGCAACGCGCAGCGTCGGCGGAGGGCCGTCGGAGGAAGGAGCGCGAGAAGCTCGACCACGCTGTCGCGCGCCTCGCCACTCGTGCGTTCAGCTGCGAGGACGACGCACGCGAGGCGGCAGACGACTTCCGCGCGAAGCACGGTCCTGACTTCCACGTCCTGAGCACTCAGGTCGTCACCGAGCAGCGGGTCGCGAGGAGGTCCCGTCGGGGGCGGCCGCGCAGCGACGAGGCACCGAGGTACGAGACCGTGTGGCGGGTCTCCGTCGAGATCGACGGAGACGACGAGATCCTGGAGGAGGTCATCTTCCGCGAGAGCTGCTACGTGCTCGTCACGACGCTCCCCCGCACGGGCCCCGAGGCGAAGTCAGACCTGGACGTGTTCAACTTCTATCGCGAGCAGAACAGCGTCGAGGGCGCGATTCGCTGGGCGAAGCAGCCGCTTGCCGTTGGCCCTCTCTTCCTCAAGACGAGGGAGCGCATCGCCGCCCTCGGACTGGTCTACGTGCTCGCGTTGATGACGTACGCGCTCATCCAGCGCCACGTCCGTGCGCGCCTCCAGGCGACCGGACGGGTGTTCCCCGGCAATCGAGGGGTCACGCGGACCCCAACGACCGAAGTAGTCTTCCGCCTGTTCGAGGGCCTCGAGACCACGCGCGTTGGCGGACAGCCGGTGGTGTCCCGCATCACCACCGCGCAGCTCGAGTTTCTGAAGCTCCTCGAGCACCCCGTGCTCGACGACTCCAGCGTGCGCTTCGCGGCACC
>Ga0209002_10000888_pt1 | contig 24108 bp, 19 predicted proteins | sample Rifsed16ft2_FD_184010 | JGI IMG/M metagenome (GOLD analysis project Ga0209002, IMG submission 184010) | Soil microbial communities from Rifle, Colorado, USA - sediment 16ft 2 (version 2) | ecosystem: Environmental > Terrestrial > Deep subsurface > Rock core/Sediment | place: Rifle, Colorado... | reverse complement strand
AAGGCAAAAAGTCGGTCATATGTCAGTTCTGACACGTGGTGGACAAAACGTTCATCCTGAATATTTTTAAGTAGTATTTTCAATTCTTTTTCTTTCATGCCTGTCACTTTAACCAAATAGGATGCCAGTGTCAAGTAAAAATAGTATAACTACACACACCAGCGGATGGCTTCAAACTCCTCTGTCGGTACGTCGAATGACAAGTAGCCTGATTTGGGCCATCGCTCCAATTCTTCCTCCCCGCGTGATACAACTACAACTAATTGCACCTCTTCGTTTATTGATGCCTTGATTGAATCAAATGGAATAGCTATCTCTATTATCTCCTCTGCTGCAACGTCCTTAATGTCCCGCACCTTCCGCCAATGCCCTTTTTCTCCTTTCTCAAATTGAACGGCAAAAACCTTACCCGGCTGGGGAACGGATATTTCAATCCGGCTGACATTCGGCTTAATTATCTGGATATTAAAAGTAAGCCCGTTTAATTCAGAGGTAGAAATGAGGTTAATCCACGAATCAAGGCGAATGAAAAGATTATTCAGATCAAAACCATAATATATTCCATAAAGAATATTGTCTACCTGGTGCATAGCCCCGCCGGTAGCCCGTGTGTCATATATACCCGCAGGCAGCCACTCATAGTAACTCGTAACCTTACCATCTATTACGGGCTTAAGAAATGCGACCAATTCTCTCGTAAGCTTGCTCGCCCTCTCCCCCCTCAACAGCGGTATCTTAAAGTGCTCCGGAGCCTCTTTCCCAAGGATCTTATATACACCCATCAATTGAGACCTGAAAAGCTCATCAAATTTGTCATCCATACCTGAATTATGTTCTTCTCCAAACCACCAGCACCAATCACTCCCCTCTGCAATATAAAGTTTTTCCCACGCCTCAGCGACCTTATCCTTTTCAATACCTTCTCTCTTTTGCCCGTAAGATACAAGAAAATCTCTTGTCTCATTTACTAGGTCCCATGCCGAATTATCCTCTTCATGTCCGATCCATATCTTAAAGTTGTGATTTATCCATGAACCCGGGAATAATCTTCCAATATCCCTTACCGGAGGATGTTCTGAAAGATAATCACTCACCCTCACTGTCTTAAACGCACTCTCCCTGCTCAACCTTTCATAAAGGCAGGAGAGAAAATCATGACCGTCATTTTTATAGTGCTCCCAGGCATTCTCACCATCCAGTATTATGGAGACCAGGTGATCACCATCCTGCCATTCTACATTCTTCCGGATACGGTGAAGCCGTGCTATCAGATCATCAACAGCCTTATTGCTGTCCCATTTGGAATATACAAAACCTATAAGATCAGAGAGCTGGTGGTCCCTGAAGATCATTGATAGCCTGTGGCCATGTTTATCTATATAGTACGGTTTATAGAGGGCCTCGGGAACAGGGTCATCATCTGAAAGTCCACGATGAAATTGGATATCTAACGATTTTGCCAATATTTCTTCATCTGTTGCAATCCACTTTATCCCCGCTCGTCCTAATAAGGGGAGGATATCCTCGCTGACAGAACCCTCGGACGGCCACATCCCCTGCGGAGGTGAACCAAATATACGTGAGTGATATGAAACAGCATTTTCAATCTGTGCCTTTGCATCCTCAGGGTGCCTGAACCTCTTCTTAGGCAATGAGATACCCGGGATTGCAACCTTTGCAATATCCGTATCACACAATAAAGGAAGAATAGGATGATAATAAGGTGACGCAGTTACTTCAATCTGCCCCCTCTCTATCATCTTTCTATATTCCGGGATTATCATCCGCAGGACATCCATCTGCTTTTTTATCAGATCACGCTTATCTGTCTCAGTAAAATCTCTACCCTTTTCAATAAGGGATTTCAGGAAAGGATCATTGTCTTTAAACATTGGATCAAACCATGCAAGATTAAACCATACCTGAAGATCAAGAAAATCCTGAGTGGTAAACCTGCGGCATGCCCTTTCAAGCGCCTGTGGAGTTGGGGAATACCCTCGTCTCTCCAGAATATCCCTGTAACGGGGATAGACAAACAGCATGTTATCCCACTGAAGGGAGAAAAAATTTGTTAATATGAATGTCTTATCCTGAACAGTCAGTTCTGCTGCAGGTTTAAGTGTCATATCCATATATTCATCAGTGGCGCCGCTGTCAGTATACTTCAGTATTTGTTCAACTAAGGACGGAACCATGTTGACAGTCTGATGAATAGCAGGGAAATTCTCAAGGATAGCGACCATATCATAATAGTCTTTGATGCCATGCAGTCTTACCCAGGGCATTACAAACTTATCAGATATCGGATCCAGATAATATGGCTGGTGCATGTGCCAGAGAAAGGCTATGTGTAGTGGACGATCTTTCATTTTGAATTTTGATTTTTCATTTTTGATTTACTATCATCCTCAAACCTGTAAATTATCTCTCCTTCCTTCGCAAGCCCCAGCTTTTCTCTCGCATACGCCTCTATATAATCCGGGTCGGTCTTGAGTGACTTGACTTCTTCCCGTATCTGTATATTTTCTTCCTGAAACCGCCTTATATCTGCACTCATCCTGTTATATTCGCGATACATCGTAATATATTTAACGAATCCGAGGTCGTTGAAAAGGAACGAGATAAGGACGTATACAGAGACAATCCCTGCAATACCAAATGTCATCCATCTTTTTTGTTTTTTTGACAGGTTAAGATTTTCTGTAAAGTTTCTCATACCTTGAAAACACTTCTCCCTCTGAAAATGGCCGTCTCTCCGAGTTCATCCTCTATCCTGATAAGCTGGTTATATTTGGCAAGCCTGTCGGTTCTTGATAATGACCCTGTCTTGATCTGGCCGGTATTACATGCTACCGACAGGTCAGCGATTGTTGTATCTTCCGTCTCACCTGAGCGGTGCGAAATAACTGCCGTGTATCCTGCCCTCTTTGCCATCTCAACTGAATCAAGCGTCTCTGTCAATGTCCCTATCTGGTTTACCTTTACCAGTATTGAGTTGCCAACGCCTTCCTTTATACCCTTTTCGAGTAATTTAACATTCGTGACAAATATGTCATCTCCTACGAGTTGCACCCTGTTGCCAAACCTCGATGTGAGTTGTTTCCACCCATCCCAGTCATCTTCTGACAGACCGTCTTCGATGGAGATGATGGGATATTTATTTATCAGTTCTTCATAAAAGCTGATCATATCTCCGGATGTCCGTCCCTCTTTCCGCTCACCCTTCAAATAATATTTCCCATCTTTATAAAACTCACTGGATGCTGAATCAAGAGCGATCAGCATATCTTCCCCTGGCCTGAAACCAGACTTTTCAATTGCCTTGATTATCAACTGTATAGCCTCTTCATTGGATGAAAGGTTCGGGGCAAACCCGCCTTCGTCGCCAACCGCAGTATTGTACCCTTTTTCATGGAGTATACCCTTAAGAGAATGAAATACCTCTGCTCCCATCCTGATTGCATCTCTGACGTTATCAGTCCCAACAGGGACAATCATGAATTCCTGCAGGTCTAGGTTATTATCCGCATGCTTTCCGCCGTTCAGTATATTCATCAGTGGTACCGGAAGCTCCTTTGCATTTACCCCGCCAATATAACGGTACAGAGGGAGTCCTGTGTCATCAGCAGCAGCTTTGGCTACTGCCAGAGACACTCCCAGAATAGCATTCGCCCCAAGATTGCCCTTATTCTCTGTGCCATCCATGTCTAACATAATCCTGTCTATCAGTACCTGCTCCGCAACATCTATAGAGAGCAGCTCAGGACCGATCTTTTCTATGATATTTGTTACGGCATTCTCCACGCCTTTTCCTGAATAACGCCTCTTGTCTCCATCCCTGAGCTCCAACGCCTCCTTCTTGCCTGTGGAAGCGCCTGACGGGACTGCTGCACGGCCTAAAATCCCATTCTCCAATACAACATCCACCTCAACTGTCGGATTCCCACGCGAATCAAGTATCTCCCTTGCATAGACATCCATTATTTCACTCATTTTTTATTCTCCTTATTTAACCCCTTAACATACTCTTTAATATCTCATTCACCTTAGCCGGATTTGCCTTTCCTCCTGACAGCTTCATCACCTGACCGACAAAGAAACCTATTAACTTATCCTTCCCTCCTCTATATGCCTCTGCTTCACCCGGATTTTCAGCTATGACCTGCGATACATACTTTTCTATCTCACCTTCATCTGTCACCTGGACAAGCCCCTTCTCTTGCACTATGGCCTCAGGGTCTTTCCCTGTTCTATACATCTCTTCAAATACGGTTTTGGCTATCTTACCGCTTATTACATCTTCATCTATCATCTTTATCATCTTAGACAAATGAGGAGGTCTTATAAGGGAATCATCAATATCCGTCCCTGAAAGTTTTAGCTCCCTCAGAAGATCTCCCATTATCCAGTTGCTTATAGACTTGGGACTACGGTAATCCCTTACCGATTCTTCAAAATAGTTTGCAAGGGCCTTTGATGCTGTAAGTACCTGTGCATCATATTCCGGTATTTCATATTCCTGCACAAATCTCTCCCTTTTTTCGTCCGGCAATTCAGGCAGTTTCTTTTTAACCTCCTCCTGCCATTCTGTTGAAACTTCCAGGGGGACAAGATCAGGTTCAGGGAAATACCTGTAATCATGAGCCTCTTCTTTTGACCTCATTGAGACTGTAACACCCCTGTCTGAATCCCATAACCTTGTCTCCTGAATAATCCTGCCTCCACCGCTGACAACCTCAATCTGCCTGTTAATCTCATACTCCAGCGCCTTTTGTACGAATCTGAAGGAATTCATATTTTTTACTTCTGTCTTTGTGCCTAATTCTTTCTCACCAACAGGTCGTATTGAGATATTCGCATCACAGCGGAAACTCCCCTCTTCCATATTGCCATCGCATATCTCAAGATAACGTAGTGTTTCTCTGAGTTTCTTAAGATAGGTTACTGAGTCTTCCGGTGAACGGATTTCAGGTTCGCTGACTATTTCAATAAGCGGCACACCTGCCCGGTTTAAATCAACAAGTGTCGTATCTGCAGAACCATCGTGAATAGACTTGCCTGCATCCTCTTCCATGTGGATCCTTGTAAGTCCGATCTTTTTAATACCTCCGTTAACATCAATCTCAATATATCCTCCGGTAGACAGGGGTAGTTCATATTGTGATATCTGATACCCTTTAGGCAGATCAGGATAGAAATAGTTTTTCCGTGCAAAACGGCAGTATGGTTCGATTTTACTGCGTGTTGCAAGGGCCATCATAATAGCAAAATTAACAGCCTCTCTGTTCAAAACCGGAAGCACGCCAGGAAGGCCGAGACAGACCGGGCACGTCTGCGTATTTGGCGGCGACCCGAATTTAGTACTGCAACCGCAGAAGATCTTGGATTTCGTCAGGAGCTGAGCGTGAACCTCAAGCCCGATGACTACTTCGTATTGTAACATCCTGGAATACCCACCCTCTCCCTGCCTGTCCTCTATCCTCTAATTTTTGCTCTCCGCTTATGCCACTCCGTAGACTGCTCATACGCATACGCTGCCTGCAATATTCTTTCTTCATCAAAGTGTTTGCCAAGTATCTGAAGTCCAACCGGTAATTCGCCCTCTGTAAACCCGCAGGGTATAGAGATTGCCGGAATTCCCGCGAGGTTTACCGATATCGTGAATATATCAGACAAATACATCTGAAGAGGATCCTGTGTCTTTTCTCCAATACTGAAAGCCGGTGTAGGAGTTGTCGGTGTCAGTATTGCATCAACCTTTTCAAACGCCTTATCGAAGTCTCGTTTGATAAGTGTCCTCACCTGCTGCGCCTTTCTGTAATAGGCATCATAATATCCTGCACTCAGGACATACGTCCCAAGCATTATCCTCCTCTTCACCTCAGACCCGAATCCCTCATCCCTCGTCTTCATATACATCTCCAGGAGATTATCCGCATCTTTTGTCCTGTAACCATATTTTACTCCATCATAACGGGCGAGATTGGAACTCGCCTCTGCAGTAGCAATTATATAGTAAGCGGCAACAGCATATTCAGTATGCGGCAGGGAAATATCCTCGATAACAGCGCCAAGTCTCTCAAATACCTTTATTGCCTCCCGGACAGACCGGTCAACTGAAGGGTCCATACCACTGATAAAATACTCCCCCGGTATGCCAAGTTTAATACCCTTTATATCCCTTCCAAGGACTGCCTGATAATCAGGTACAGAAATGGCGGCAGATGTAGAATCAGCCGGATCATGGCCGCTGATGGCCTTTAACATTATTGCACAGTCAGTGACATCTTTTGTCAGAGGTCCGATTTGGTCAAGAGATGAAGCAAAGGCAACAAGTCCGTAACGTGAGACCCGCCCGTATGTCGGCTTTAATCCTACTACACCACAGAGGGCGGCAGGCTGCCGGATTGAGCCTCCGGTATCAGACCCAAGCGCTGCTATACATTCACCTGCAGCAACCGCTGCTGCAGAACCACCGCTCGACCCGCCGGGTACCCTTGTAATATCCCATGGATTTTTTGTAACCCTGTAAGATGAGTTTTCAGTGGAGGAACCCATTGCAAATTCATCCATGTTCGTCATTCCGGTATGGAGATATCCCCTGCTATTAAGTTTTTCAATAACAGAAGCAGTGTATGGGGGACGGAAGTCCTGAAGAATCCTGGAAGCACAAGTCGTCTGAATACCCTCTGTGCACATATTATCTTTTATAGCTACAGGTATTCCGTTGAGAGCGGAAAAATCCGTATTATCCCTGATAAGCATGTCAGCTTTTTTTGCCTGCTCAAACGCCTTATCTGCAGATAAACAGGCATACGCCCGTACCTTATCCTCAACATCATCAATGCGTGAGAAAACAGACTCTGCTATCTCCCTTACGGTTACCTCTTTTTTCTTCAGGAGATCATTAAGCTCGTGTATGGTAAGGTTATAGAGTTCCATCTGACTTCTTACCTCTATATTTCCCCCATTCTGACAATCTTGTTTTTTTCGTCTACAATTATTATCTTTGGTTTGAATGCCTTAAGCTCATCCTCATTATAATATTCGTAGCAGAATATGACGATCTTATCACCAACAATCCCTTTTCTTGCAGTAGGACCATTGAGGCAGACGTGACCACTCCCCTTTGGACCAGGTATCACATAAGTCTCAAACCGTTCCCCATTGTGTAGATTAGATACCATAACCTGCTCATAGGGAAGAATACCTGCAGCCTGTATCAGGTCTTCATCTATGGTTATGCTCCCTTCATAGGACAGGTTCGCCTCTGTAACAGTTGCCCTGTGAATCTTTGCTCTCAACATCTCTCTCAGCAATGTAACCCCTCCTCTTATAATGCACTTATCACTCTATCACCTTCGGTACTCTGAAAAATTCCTCTGTCCTGTCCGGTGCATTGCCAAGCGCCTTTTCTCTCTCAATAGATTTTCTTTCTTCATCTTCCCGGAGGACATTTTTTATCGGCAACACATGTGATGTCGGCTCAATGTTTGTTGTATCAAGTTCATTTAATTTCTCTACATATGTCAGGATATTGCCAAGTTGATTGGTCAATGTCTCTATCTCCTCATCCCTGAGGGCCAACCGGGCCAATTTGGCAACATGCTCTACTTCTTTACGTGTTATTTTCATATGAATTTTCTATGATGATTTTATACTGACTTTAAATTGGCAAATCTTACGGCAAGCCTTTTTGAGCCTACCGTATTAAACTTTACAATAACTTTTTCTTCCTCACCCCGTCCCTCAGATTTCTCTACAACACCGACACCCCACAACTGATGACTTACACGATCTCCTGTCTTAAACTTTCCTCTCTCCCAGCTTACCTTAGGGATATTAATAACTTCACGGTTAACGAATTTATTATACATATGTGAACTATCAATTTCTATCCTTATTTTTGCATTTCCCCGTATATCCCTGATGAATCTCGACTCTGTCCTGTCCATCAACTGGCCAAAGATATTCCTCTTCCTTGCACTTGTAAGAAAGAGCCGCTCCCTCGCCCTTGTAATACCAACATAGCATAACCTCCGCTCTTCCTCGATCTCTTCCTCATTATCCATACTGCCTGCATGGGGGAGCATACCCTCTTCAAGTCCTGTAATAAAGACAACAGGAAATTCAAGCCCCTTTGCGCTGTGAAGTGTCATAAGCCCCACATTGTCCGATGACTTAAGTTCAGGATCATCTGAACTGCTGAACAGACTCGCCTCATCCAGGAATCCGCAAATATCCATCCCCGGCATCCGCTCTTCATATCTATTCACGGCAGCACGGAGTTCCATTACGTTTTCTATCCTGTCTTCTCCCTTTTCATCCTTCTTTAATGCCTCAATGTATCCTGTAATTTCAAATGTAAGTTTCACAAATTCTGAAGGAGGTAATTCACGGACTAAGTTCCTTAGTTTTTCAATTATATCTATAAACCCTTTCAACTTAGGATTACCCGGAGATAGTTTTAATACACCCTCATATAACGATACCCTATGAAGGGCGGCATATTCTTCTACAGACTTCAAAGTCACGGCCCCTATACCTCTATGCGGTACATTTATTATCCTGCGAAGAGTTACATCATCTTCCGGATGAAGGGATGCCTTGATATAAGCCATTATGTCCTTAATCTCTTTCCGTTCATAGAACTTAAGGCCGCCGACTATTATATATGGGAGTCCTGACTCTATCATGATTTCTTCAATAATCCTTGACTGGGCATTAGTCCTGTAGAGTATGGCAAAATCTCTCCCCCTTCGGCCATTCTTAATCATTGACTTTATACATCGTGCCACATATTTTGCCTCTTCTCTCTCATCATCAGTCCTGCGGTAATCAACAGGTTCCCCCTCTGGATTTTCTGTCCATAATCTTTTAACATGGCGTCCGGCATTTCTTTCAATGACCGTGCCGGCGATACCCAGTATCGAGCCTGTAGAACGGTAATTTTGTTCAAGCCTGATTACAGTCGCAGAAGGAAAATCACTTTCAAAGCTGAGTATGTTCTGAAGTTCTGCCCCCCTGAAACGATAAATACTCTGATCATCATCTCCAACTACACAGAGGTTCTGATGATTATCAGAAAGGAGTCTGATCAATCTGTACTGAGCGGCGTTCGTATCCTGATACTCATCCACCAATATATATCTGAGTGTTTCCTGATATTTATCACGCAGCTCCTGATTCTTTTCAAATAGTTCAACACACTTCATTATAAGGTCATCAAAATCCATTGCATGACGGCTTGCAAGTTTTTCCTGATAAAGCCTGTAGACCTTCAAAGCCTTATCATCCACACCAAAACCTTTTGATGTTTTCGCAAACTCATCAGGGGTTATCAACCTGTTCTTAAGGTGTGAAACCCTGTTCGCAAGCGAATTCACCGGGTATATCTCGTCATTGATATTAAGCTCCTTCACACACTCCCTGACAATATCCAACTGGTCAGACTTATCGGATATGGAAAAATCGTTTCTGTAGCCGAGAACGCTTCCGTGCCTTCTTAAGAGGCGCAGACATATCGAATGAAATGTTCCTATCCACAAGCCATTTACTCCATGACGATTTTCCATCTGAAATTTATTTATACGTTCCTTCATCTCCTCAGCGGCCTTGTTGGTAAATGTTACAGCGAGAATATTTGACGGAGAAACCCCTTTGTTAAAGATAAGATTGGCAATACGATAGGTTATGACACGCGTCTTGCCGCTCCCTGCACCTGCAAGGATAAGCAGCGGCCCATCTGTATGCTCAACCGCTTTTAGCTGCGGCGGATTAAGATTGTTGAGAAATTCCATTTTCACTCTACCGTTACACTCTTCGCTAAATTTCTTGGCTGGTCTACGTCGCAGCCTCTGATGACTGCTATGTGGTATGCAAATAGTTGAAGCGGCACAGCAAGAAGCACCGGCATCAGCAAATGATCAAATTCCGGCAGGTAAAATACATGGTCAACCCATCCGGCAATGTCCCGATCCCCTTCAGTTGCAAAAGCAATCACCTTGCCGCCCCTTGCCTTTACCTCCATTATATTGCTCAGGACCTTGTCATATACGCTGTTTTTTGTAATCAACACTACCAAAGGCATCTGGTCATCTATCAGGGCTATCGGGCCATGCTTCATCTCACCGGCAGGATAACCCTCGGCGTGTATATATGATATTTCCTTTAACTTTAATGCCCCTTCCAGGGCTATTGGATAGTTAGGCCCCCTCCCAAGATATAAGAAGTCTTTATATTGAAAGTATGCCTTCGCTATCTCCTCAATCCTGTCACTCTTTTCCAGCACCTTCTCTACCAGAGCAGGCAACTGAGATAAGAGATCCATACGGTTCCTGCCGTCTTCCTGCGATACTGCACCTTTTCCACGGCCAAGATACAAAGCAAGCAGATACAAGGCTGCAAGCTGGGCCGTAAAGGTCTTTGTAGCAGCAACACCTATTTCCGGACCGGCATGAGTGTATATGACACCGTCTGATTCTCTTGCCGCCGTGCTTCCTACGACATTACAGATTGTAAATGCCTTGCCCTTCTTACTCTTTGCCTCGCGTATTGCTGCAAGTGTATCAGCCGTCTCCCCTGACTGAGTAATCGCAATGAGCAGACTGTTTTTGTCTATTATCGGGTCCCTGTATCTGAACTCAGAAGCTACGTCTACTTCAACAGGTATTCTTGACATCTCCTCTATCATGAACTTCCCTGTAAGCGCAGCATGCCATGAAGTGCCGCAGGCTACAATATAGATGCGGTTGAGCCTTTGTATATCACCTTCAGACAAACTTATCTCGTCCAGGTAGACGTTACCTGTGTCATGGGACAGCCTGCTGCGTATTGTATCCATAATGGCCCTCGGCTGCTCGTATATCTCTTTTAGCATGAAATGCTTGTAGCCCCCCTTCTCTGCCATAACAGGATTCCACATGACCTTGGACAACTCTTTTTCAACAGGATTTCCGTCAATGTCCATAATCTGTATGCCTTCAGGGGTAAGGGTGATAATCTCCTTATCATCCAGAAAGACAACATCCCTCGTATGGCTTAAGATTGCAGGTATGTCGGACGCAAGAAATGCCCCTCCCTGACTTAACCCTGCCACCAATGGACATCCATTTCTCGCACCGATAAGGACCTCCGGCTCCTCCTGGCGCAGCACAGCAATAGCATAAGCCCCCCTTATCTCCCTGATGGACTCCTGCACCGCCTGAACCAGCGAAAGCCCTTTTTTCACCTGCCTGTCTATGAGGTGAGCAATGACTTCCGTATCTGTTTCTGATGAAAAGTGACGACCTTCAGAGATAAGTTCTTTTTTGAGTTGCGTGTAATTCTCAATGATCCCGTTATGTACAACCACAATGTTGTTAACCCTGTGGGGATGGGCATTCTCTTCCGAGGGGCGTCCATGTGTCGCCCATCTCGTATGTCCTATACCAATCGTGCTGGACAATTTCTGTCCGGATAAGGCCATCTCAAGATTTATGAGCTTGCCAACAGACCGGCGGACTTCAATCTTGCCATCCTGGATAAAGGCAATACCTGCCGAGTCATACCCCCGATACTCAAGCCTCTTAAGGCCGTCAATAAGGATAGGCACTACATTCTGATTGCCAATATACCCAATTATCCCGCACATATTATCTTTTCCTCCTCACTCATCGCTCGTTGCTTCTTCTGACTCATTGCTTCTTATTCTTCTTCTTCCTCTCCTCAACCCACCCTTCCCTGTTCTCCTGCTCAACACGGCTTATAGCAAGTGCACCTGGCGGGACATCTTTTGTTACTGTTGAACCTGCGGCTACAAACGCCCCGTCACCAACCTTTACAGGAGCTACAAGCTGGACATCACTTCCAATGAATACACCATCTCCAATGATCGTTTTGTACTTTCCCTGTCCATCATAGTTGCACGTTATTGTCCCTGCCCCTATGTTGACACTACTTCCTATCTCTGCATCACCCAGATACGTAAGGTGGTTGGCCTTAGACCCATCCCCCATAACAGACTTCTTCAGTTCAACATAATTCCCAACCCTGACATCCCTGCCAAGGACAACACCGGGTCTTAAATGCGCAAAGGGACCAACCTGAGAACCATCTCCTATGACGCTGTCTTCGACAACACAGGAATCTTTTATTATCACACCAGCCCCTATCCGGCTATTCACTATCCTGTTATTTGAATAAATTATGCTCCTGTCTCCGATTGCCGTATTACCCTGAATTACCGTGCCGGGATAAATTGTCACATCCCGGCCAATGCTGACATCCATGTCAATATATACAGCCTCCGGATTGACAAACGTCACACCATTCAGCATATACCTGTTATTAATCCGCCTCCTCATTATACCCTCTGCCCTGGCAAGTTCAATCCTGCTGTTAATCCCCATAACCTCATCTGTTCCACTCGTCTTATAAGCAGAAACCCGCAGCCCTTTCTTGCGGCAAACCTCTATACTGTCAGTAAGATAGAACTCTTTTTGGGAATTCTCGGACCTGATCTCATAAACAATAGAGGATAACAGCCTGCTGTCAAATGCATATATACCGGTATTAACCTCTCTGATTTGCTTAATGCTGTCATCAGCATCCCTGTCCTCAACTATCCTCGCAATCAAACCATCAGGGTTTCTGACAATCCTGCCATAACCGGACGGGTCTTCCACTTCGGTCGTAAGTACTGTCACTGATGCCTTTTCTTCATCATGCACTGCCAGAAGATGCTTAATCGTTTCAGAAGTTATCAGAGGGACATCACCACACAGTATGACAACCGTTCCTTTATAATCTTTCAGAGAATCCATCCCTGTTCTGACTGCATCAGCAGTACCCTTTTGCTCTGCCTGTAATGCAATCTCCACATTCTTGCCGGCTAATGCATCCAGCACCCTGTCCGCCTGATGTCCCACTACTGCTATAATCTTCGCTGAAGATATCTCTTCAGCAACCCTGACAGGATAGAGAAACATCGGTTTACCTGCTACAGGATGGAGAACCTTGGCAAGACCTGACTTCATCCTCTTACCAAGCCCTGCTGCCAGTATAATGGTTACTATGTTTCTGCTCATGATTAAACTTTGATTGGTGACGTCCCTTTATGCTGTTTCGCTTCTTTTAAATGAGGCGGCGTGTAAAGACCACCTGAAATTATCATCTTCATACCATCCTCTACACTCATGGCCAAAGGTATTATTTTATTCTCCGGTACAAACACAAAATATCCGGTCGTGGGATTCGGTGTAGTAGGAATAAAGACATTGAGAACCGTTTCCTTAGTCAGACTCTGAACTTCCCCATGGGTCACACCTGTGACAAATCCCATGGCATACACACCATCCCTTGGAAACTCGATAATCACGACCCGGTTAAACTGCTCTTTTCCCTGAAGCGACAGGGTATCAACTATATGCTTGAATACTGTGTAAATACTCCTGACCAGCGGGACCTTGTTCATCGCCCGCTCCCACAGGCTCATCACCTTTCTTCCGATGAAATTGGTTGTCAGTACCCCGACCAGGAAGATCAAAACAATGAGGGTTATGATACCCATTCCCGGGATATAATACTTACCAATCCCTTTGAGAAAATTACCGAGAAACCCTTCTAAAAAGCTTAGCAGCGTTGATAATACAAGGTACGTACCCCAGATAGGGGTAATAACCAAAAGACCTGTGATGAAATATCTCTTTAGGTAACCTTTCATTATATTACGATATGATACAGTATTAGCGCTAATAGTATCAAGTGATTTATGTTCCGGGTTGTCAACTGATTGAATTTTATTTCCCCTTACGTTATCATATTACTATGAAAGGAAAATTTATTACCTTTGAAGGGATTGAAGGATGCGGAAAAACCTCCCAGGCTAAACTCCTTGCCCAGTATCTTGAGGAAAAGGGGTACAGTGTATTAATGACCAGAGAACCCGGGGGCACAGCTATCAGTGAGGCTGTCAGGGAAATACTGCTTTCCACTGATTTCAGCAATATGCACCCCCATACTGAAGTCCTTTTATACCTTGCCGGCAGGGCACAGCATGTATCTGAAGTAATTAAGCCGGCATTAGAGGCAGGGACAATTATTATATGTGACAGATTCTCTGATTCCACCTTTGTTTATCAATGCCTTGTACGAGGGATTGACATCCGTATGGTTGAAACCATGAACAGGTTTGCCACGGATAATATTTTGCCGCATATTACATTTGTTTTGGATATTGAACCGGAGGAAGGACTCAGGCGCGCCAAAGCACGAAATCAAAAAAATATGAGGGGAGAAGACAGGATGGAGAGAGAGGCTATGGATTTTCATCAGAGGGTAAGGGAAGGCTATCTCAAATGGGCTGCAGAATATCCCGATCGGATATTTGTTGTCCGGTCAGACAGGGAAAAGGAAGAAGTGCATACAGAAATAACTGGAATCATAGAACGGGTTTTAGGGATTAATTAGAATGGGCTTCAGGGATATAAAAGGCCAGGATAGGGCGATAAACATTCTCAAGCGGGCAATATCAAATGACCATGTATCTCATTCATACCTGTTTTATGGTCCTGACGGTGTAGGAAAGAAGGGGGTGGCGATAAGTTTTGCCATGGCCTTAAATTGTGTTGAATATAATGATGACGCCTGCGGCCTCTGTACACCATGCAGAAAGATTGTCGCAGGCATACACCCTGATGTTACAATATTGCATGAGGAAAGCGGAGAAATTAAGATCGGTGCAATAAGAGATGTAATAAACGGAATGGTATATAAACCACTTGAAGCCAGAAAGCGGGTAATAATTGTGAATGAGGCAGAAAGGTTTAACCTGTCTTCATCTAATGCCTTTCTTAAAACGCTCGAAGAACCTCCTGCAGAGACTGTAATAATTCTCATTAGTTCGAGTCCGGATATGCTTCTGCAGACAATTCTTTCGAGGTGTCAGAAGGTCGCATTCAATCAGGTCTCTCCACAGATTATTACAGATATATTGATAGAAAAGCTTGGCCTTGAACAGGGACAGGCTGAATTTGTTTCCTATATGGCAGACGGAAGTCCGGGTAAGGCAATATCTTTATCATCTGAAGATATTCAACAGATAAGGGTGGAAATACTGAACGGTTTATTTATCAAGGGCAATTCAAATAAGATTGCTGCATTTGATTTATCAGAGAAGTACGCAAAAGATGAAGGCTATTTTTACAATATGCTTTTCTGGATTTTAACCTGCCTGAGAGACATTATGATATTGAAGGAGAATGGTAATACGGAGCTTATAATTAACAAAGACATGAATAACGCCCTTTCCAAAGTAAAAGATAGGGTGAGCATGGAAAGAGTGCTTGATACGATGGGGCTGGTTAAGTCTGTTTATAAGGGACAGGATAGAAACATGAACAGACAACTTGCCCTTGATGTGCTGGGCAACAAGATTACTGAGGGGATATAAATATGCAGGAGCACCAAATGGAAGAGACACCAATAAGAGAAGGTATAAAGATAGTTGGCATCAGAAGCAGGGATCGGGGTGTCGTTGTACACTATAACCCCCAGGATATAATCGTCAATGTCGGTGATTATGTAATTATAGAGGGCGACTATGGGGATGAGATAGGGCGAGTTGTATCTCAACCAAGATATATCCTGAAAGTGCTGAACAACAGGCCATTGAAAAAGGTGTTACGGCCGGCTGCTAATGATGACTTAAAAAAACTTGAGGAGCATTCAATATTGGAAAAGGAGGCGTATGCCTACTGTGTTGACCGCATACACAACAGGGAACTCCGGATGAATCTGATTGACGTGGAATATTCTTTCAATGAAAGCAGGATTTCCTTCTATTTTTCTGCTGAGACGCGTGTAGACTTCAGAGAGCTTGTGAAGGATCTGGCATACAAATTCAATGCACGGATTGAATTGAGGCAGGTCGGGATAAGGGATGAGGCAAGGATGATCAGCGGATTTGGTCAATGTGGAAGACCCCTGTGCTGTGCAACATTCCTGATGGAATTCGCACCTGTATCTATAAAGATGGCACGTGACCAGGACATGGCAATCAACCCTGTCAAGATATCAGGTATGTGCGGTAGGCTCATGTGCTGTATTGCGTTTGAATATGGAATGGCGGAGGATCCGAAAGGCCTGTCCGGAGAGAAGTCGAAGGAGTGAGGTTGGGATTTTCAGATGAAGACCGGTAAATATATCACAACACCTATTTATTATGTAAATGATGTCCCCCACATTGGCCACGCTTACACCACAGTAGCAGCCGATATCCTTGCAAGGTACTACCGCATGCGTGGTCATGAAGTTATGTTCCTTACCGGGACAGATGAGCATGGACAGAAGGTGCAGGAGGCTGCTGCAAAACACAATAAATCTCCTGAGACATATGTAGATGAACTTGTTATACGGTTCAGGGAACTATGGTCGTCACTGAATATATCCAACGACGACTTTATACGCACTACAGAAGAAAGGCACATAAGGGTCGTTCAGGGGACATTAGATACCCTTTATAAGAAAGGGGATATATATAAAGATACCTATGAAGGTTGGTATTGCCTGCCTGATGAACGTTTCTGGACGCAAAAGGACCTTCAGGATGGTAAATGTCCTGAGTGCGGCAGAGGTGTTGAAAAGATTGCCGAGAGTAACTACTTCTTCCGGATGGGTAAGCATCAGGAATGGCTTACAGACTATATAAACAACCATCCTGATTATATCCAGCCTTCAACGAGACGTAATGAGGTGCTCGGATTCCTGCAGAATCAGCTTGGAGACCTGTGCATATCAAGACCGAAATCAAGGTTATCGTGGGGAATACCGCTCCCTTTCGATAATGAATATGTGACATATGTCTGGTTCGATGCCCTTGTAAACTATATCTCAGTCCCAGGTTATCTCACTGATATGGACAGATTTAATAAGTGGTGGCCTGCCGACTTCCACCTGATCGGCAAGGACATACTTACCACTCACTCTGTATACTGGTCTACAATGCTCAAGGCATTGGAAATTGAACCTCCGAAGACTATCTTTGCCCATGGATGGTGGACAGTGGAAGGTGAGAAGATGTCAAAGAGCCGTGGAAATGTTGTAAACCCCTTTGACATCATCAGGGAATTCGGGGTTGACCAGTTCAGATACTTCCTCATGCGTGAAGTAACATTCGGGCTTGACGGAGATTTTTCAAGGGATGCCATGATACGCAGGATCAACAGCGACCTTGCAAATGACCTTGGAAATCTCCTGAGCAGGACTATCACAATGATAGAAAAATATTTTGATGGGAGTATACCGTCACCTGCAGCTTCTGCAACTGCATTGGACATGACTATCAGGGATTCTGCAGAAAACCTTTCTGAGAAGGTCACCGGTTTCATGGGCAGGCTTGAGTACAGCAAGGCATTAAGTGCTGTGTGGGAGGTGATAGGCTCTGCCAACAGATATATTGATGAGTCTGCACCCTGGGCACTGGCTAAGGATGCATTAAAGAGGGATAGGCTTGCAACTGTTCTCTATAACTCTGCTGAAGTATTACGCATAATAACTCTGTACATTTTTCCTTATATGCCTGAAACTGCTAAAGAAATATGGAGACAACTTGGGATAGAGGATGACATGGTCTCGGTCAAACTTGATGCAGCATGTAAGTGGAATGGCCTGAAGACAGGACTACGGGTCAACAAGGGGCGGGTATTGTTCCCGAGGATAGAGGCTGAAATTAAACGCGAGGAGTCAAAGATAATGGACACTATCGATATTGAAGAGTTTGCAAAGATTAAACTCCGCGTGGCGAAAATAATCAGCGCAGAGAATGTCCCGAATTCAAAGAAACTGTTAAAACTGATGGTAGATATCGGAGATGAAAAGAGACAGTTGGTTGCCGGTATAGCATTACATTACAAACCGGAAGATATCATAGGAAAGAGTGTCGTCATCGTTGCCAACCTGAAACCGGCAAAACTCATGGGCATAGAATCGCAGGGTATGGTATTGGCAGCAAGCAGCGGAGACATCCTGACATTACTTCACCCGGCTAAAGATATACAGCCAGGGGCCGTTGTGAAGTAGGTCAACATTAAAAGTCGTCATTCCCGTGAAAACGGGAATCCAGAGGTTTTGCAACACATTGAAAAGACTGGATTCCCACTTTCGTGGGAATGACGAAAGATCGTATATTCTGACTTTTTACGAATCCGTCAATAATTTTTGATATGCTAATAGACACCCACTGCCACCTAACGATGCCTGACTTCGAGGCTGACAGATCTGCTGTCATACAACGTGCAATAGATGCAGGCATATCACACATGATCACAATCGGCACAGACATCGAAGACAGCAAGAGGGCAATTGCCCTTGCTGAAGGGTACGAGTTCATATACGCCGCCGTTGGTATTCATCCTCACGACGCCAGGGATATCACAGATATTGAGAACGTCTCTGATACGATTAAAATATTGGCATCGAAAAAAAAGGTGGTTGCCCTTGGCGAAACGGGCCTTGATTACCACTACATGCATTCCCCGGCAGAAATCCAGCAGGAACACTTCAGGCTTGAAATAAACCTGGCAAAATCCTTAGGGCTCCCTGTAATAGTCCACAGCCGCGAGGCAAAGGAAGACACACTGCGCATTCTTAAAGAAGAAAAAGTTGAGGTCACAGGCGGGGTGCTCCATTGTTTTTCGGGTGATATGGACATGGCTGAAAAAGCACTGAATATGGGGTTATACATATCCTTCTCCGGTGTCATCACATTTAAGAACGCAAAAAAAATGCACGACATAGTGAAGGCAATACCTCTCAACCGCATCCTTATTGAAACAGACGCCCCGTTTCTCACCCCGGTTCCACACAGAGGCAAAAGAAACGAACCTGCCTATGTAAAATACATGGCTGAAAAGATTGCAGATATAAAAGGAATATCATTGGAAGAGTTGGGCAAGACAATTACAGATAATGCAGCAAGGCTTTTCAGGCTTATTATATAAGAAAAGGAGGCTGATATGGCAAAGGTGGTGATTATAGGCGCTTCAACAGGCGGGCTTCCGGCAGCATACGAAATCAAGGCTGCCATTGGAAGCACACACGATGTCACCGTTATTTCAGATACGGAGATCTTTCACTTTGTACCTTCGAACCCATGGGTTGCAGTAGGGTGGCGGGACAGAAAGGACATAAGCCTTCCACTCAAGCCCTGTCTTGAAAAAAGAGGAATCAACTTCATTCCTGATGCGGCTCAGAAGATTGATCCGGTGGCCAATAAGATAATTACTAAGTCCGGAACTGTTGTGTCTTATGACTACCTTGTAATTGCCACAGGGCCTAAATTAGCGTTCGAAGAGGTAGACGGTCTCGGACCTGAGGCAAATACAGTCTCTATCTGTACCCTGGACCATGCTGAAAAGGGGTATGAGCAATATCTGAAGTTCGTAGAAAACCCTGGACCTGTGGTCATTGGGGCCGCACAAGGGGCATCATGCTTCGGCCCGGCATATGAATTTGCATTTATACTCGACGCAGACCTTAGAAAGAGGGGAATTCGTAATAAGGTCCCTATGACGTATGTGACGTCTGAGCCATACATAGGTCATCTCGGGCTTTCAGGGGTAGGCGACTCTAAGGGGCTCATGGAACACGAACTGCGAGAGAGGCATATAAACTGGTATACGAATAGCAAAATCAAGAAGATTGATAAGGAAAAGATGACCATTGAGGTAGTGGGCGAGGGAGAAAAGGAACTCCCATTCAAATATTCTATGATAATACCGGCGTTCAAAGGTGTTGATGCTGTGGCTCAGGTTGATGGCCTATGTAATCCGAGGGGGTTTGTACTTGTTGATGCCGGCCAGAGATCACCGAAGTATCCGAATATATATGCCGTGGGGGTCTGCATCGCCATCCCGCCGATTGAGACGACCCCTGTTCCTACAGGCGTTCCCAAGACCGGCTATATGATCGAGAGCATGGTCACTGCGGCGGCCGCCAACATAAAGTCCGCAATTGAAGGAGGGCCTGTTTCTGCAAAGGCCACATGGAATGCCATATGCCTTGCTGATATGGGAGACACCGGCATTGCATTCGTAGCCATACCTCAGTTACCGCCGAGGAATGTGACATGGGCAAAGAAGGGCAAATGGGTACACCTCGCCAAGATCGCCTTCGAAAAATATTTCCTGCGAAAGATGAAGAAGGGAATCACCGAGCCATTCTACGAAAGGGTGATCCTTGACAGGCTGAACATCAAGAAGATCGAATAATGGAACAACATTTAGACGACAGCCGCTTACAGTCAGACATACAGTATCTTGAAGATGCCCTAAGCGAAGTAATTCGGGAGCAGGAAGGGGTTGAGCTATTCCGCCTGATAGGGGAGTTTAAAAATGCGTGCAAGAAAATAAAAGATCAGTACGAGCCCTCTATCGAGGCGTTTCTCCTCAGGGAATCAGAGAAGCTGAATCTTCCTACATCATCAAAACTCATACAGGCATTTGCACTCTACTTCTATCTGTTAAATACTGCAGAGGAAAACTTCGGGATGCAGCAGCGAAGAGAGATACAGCGGCATGAAGGAAGGGTAAGGGGTTCATTTGAGGATTGCCTTGCAAGATTGAAAGAAAAAGGTGTAGACGGTCAAACACTTCTTGATATTATTAAGGACCTTTCGATAGAGCCTGTGATCACGGCCCATCCGACAGAGGCAAAGCGGCTCACCATACTGAAGAAATACAGAAAAATATACCTGACGATATTTAAGAAGGAAAACCCAATTTGGACACCTGAAGAAAAGGCGCTGTTGCAGGAAGAGATTACGAATGAAATACAAAAGCTCTGGCAGACAGGCGACATATTCCTCGAGAGACCCACTGTCCAGGAGGAGGTTTCTAACGGACTGCACTATTTCCGGGAGACATTCTACCCCGTCATCCCAAAGCTCTACAATTCACTCCAGAGGTGTATGGAGAGGTTCTATCCTGATACTGAATTATACTTGCAGCCTTTCTTAAAATTTGGCTCATGGATCGGCGGTGACAGAGACGGCAACCCTAATGTCACACCTGAGATAACGAGGTGGACGCTGAGGGCTCATAAGAATCTTATATTATCGCTCTACATCCAGTCTGTTCAGGAGTTGATAGGAAGCCTCAGTCAATCAACAACCAAGGTCAATGTATCTGAGGAATTACTTGCGACGATTGAAAACGATACGGGTAAGATGCCGGATATTGGACAGCGTGTTCTTAACAGAAACCCGTATGAACCATACAGACAGAAACTCTCATTCATAAAGATAAGGCTGGAGAAGACAAGAGATGTCCATAATTATGACCCTCGTTCCCATGTTTCAGATACAGAAAGGATCTATCAGAATCCATCCGAGCTATTGGAAGACCTGCATATCATCCGGAGGAGCCTGAATGAAAACAAAGGTTCAAGGACTTCGGAGATAGAATTAGATGCGTTGATAAAAAGAGTGGAGGTATTCGGGTTCCGCCTCGTAAGGCTTGACATAAGGGAAGAGGCATCAAAGCATACGAAAGCGTTATGTGAAATATTTGAAAGACTTGGCATATACCGGGATTATTATGACATGCCGGAAGAAAATAAAATACGCATCCTCACATCAGAGATAGAGAACCGGCGTCCCCTGATTTACGAAGATATGAAGCTGTCACCCGGGTGTCTTGGGACCATAGAAACTTTCAGAGTAATAAAATGGGCAACAGAAAATATCAGTCCGGAGGCAATAAGCACCTATGTTATCAGTATGACTCATGAGGTAAGCGATATCCTGACAGTACTTCTTATAGCAAAAGAGACAGGACTATACAGGGAAAATGAAAATCCCCCTCCCCTTGATATTGTCCCCCTCTTTGAAACTATAGATGATCTGAGAAGGTCAGGAGAAATAATGGACAACCTGTTCTCACTTCCCGTCTACAGAAAATATCTTGATCTCCGCGGTGGGTTGCAGGAGATAATGCTCGGTTACTCGGACAGCAGTAAAGACGGCGGGATACTGACATCGAGCTGGGAGCTTTACAATGCCCAGAAGATGCTGCGGGATATAGCTCAAAGACATGGTATACGCCTCAGGTTATTCCATGGCAGGGGCGGAACCGTTGGCAGAGGAGGCGGTCCTACGCACAAGGCTATACTCGCTCAGCCTCCCGGCACAATTCAGGGCAATATAAAGATCACAGAGCAGGGTGAGGTAATCTCATCAAAGTACGCAAACCAGGGTACAGCACTGCATAATCTTGAGCTTATTGTTGCAGGGGTAATTGAAGCAAGCACGCCGGCTTTTCATGACGAGATAAACACGCTGGATAAAAAGTATACCCCTGTCTTTGATGAGCTATCAGAGTTATCATACAGACTCTACAGGGAGTTAATAGATGACCCTGACTTTTATACCTACTTTACATATGCTACGCCCATAACAGAGATAGGGCTCGCAAAGATAGGGTCAAGGCCTGAGAGGAGGAGAGATAGCTGGCGTATAGAAGACCTGAGGGCAATACCCTGGATATTCAGCTGGACACAGAGCAGGCATATGCTCCCGGCGTGGTATCCTGTCGGTACTACCTTCAAGAGGTTTATCGCCCGGGATCCTGTCTCTAACACAAATGTCTTACAAGAGATGTACAGGCGGTGGCCATTTTTCGAAAACATCCTCGACAATATTCAGATGACTATGTCAAAGGCTGACATGAACATTGCCCACCTCTACTCCCATCTTGTGCCGGATGAGAAGGTAAGAGACCGGATATTTGAAATCATAAAAAGGGAGTTTGAATTATCAAAAGAGATGATACTCCTTATTACAGGACAGAAAAACCTTCTCGATAATGACCCATGGCTACAGAGGTCTATACAGTTAAGGAACCCCTTTATGGACCCTATAAACTATATTCAGGTGAACCTTTTGAAGCAGCTCAGGAAAAAAGAAACCGAATCGGCAAACAAGAAAGAACTAACAGATGTAGTTCTCCTGACAATCAGTTGTATCGCAGCAGGAATGAGGAATACCGGTTAGAGGAGTTCCTTATTCACCTTAATCTTTGCCTTGGCACGCATGGCAACAGCATACGACATGACAGCCTTTTCACCTTTCTGGAACTGGACGAATTTTTTCAGCCGTTGCAATTCTTCCGGCAGTCTCTCTGCCACAGCGCCACCCTTGCCTCCAGGCAAGCTGAGAGGAAATGACTCATTTAGTTCGCTATCTGACACAGAGACAGAATCCCTGATAATGCCCTTCACCTTTTCTATAAGAAATTCTTCGCGCTGAGATTCCTCAAAAACTGCAACAGTAAGACGATTAGCCTCAAGAAGTCTTTCATAAAGTTTACGTTCAAATCTCCCTTCCTTGTGAAACATCTTCATTTTCATAATCCCATCTCTTAGTTCATCATCACTAACCCTCAATCCAAGATCATTGGCAGATTCAAGCCAAAGCTCTCTGGCAACGAGGTCTTCCATTACCTTATCCCTTAAGTTCATCTTCTCAAGCAGATCTGAATCAAACTTATCTTTGTACATTTCTCTGTAGTAGTCTACGGCCCTGTTGTATGACCTCCTGTAATCCTGGACCTTTATATCCTCTCCGTTTACAGATACTACTACATCTCCATCCGAGGACTGTATCCCATACCACCCCATTGAAATGACAAAGGTAATGGCAATGACTCCCATAATAATCTTCAAAACCAATGGGTTATCAACTGCAAGTTCGCGTACGATTTTTAACATGTTGTTCCTCCTTAGTATAAATCGTTTCTAAAATGCTTGCTTAAAGCCAACTCCTGCGCATGATAATGCGAGCCTATTTCCTTGCCATAGCTTATCTGAGGAAGTTCAGCCATCTTCTCATACCGTATCTTGAAGAATACCTGTCCGTCCTCTATACGGAATGGCACATCATGCGGTCTTACCTCAAGGACAGACCTTGTACCCTTAACTTCTCCATATCCATAACCGAAGCCGCTGTCAAAAAAACCGGCATAATGAGTCCTTAACTCACCGGATCCCGCATCAAACTCTATCATCTCCGCCGCATATTCAAGCGGTACACGCACCTTTTCCTTTGATGCGAATATATAAAACTCTTCGGGCTCC
>Ga0209002_10000887_pt1 | contig 24122 bp, 29 predicted proteins | sample Rifsed16ft2_FD_184010 | JGI IMG/M metagenome (GOLD analysis project Ga0209002, IMG submission 184010) | Soil microbial communities from Rifle, Colorado, USA - sediment 16ft 2 (version 2) | ecosystem: Environmental > Terrestrial > Deep subsurface > Rock core/Sediment | place: Rifle, Colorado... | reverse complement strand
CTCCCCCTTTCTCCTCATAATATGACGCAGGCTCTGTGCCCTGTCAAGCTCTCTGGTGAAGAAAATATAAACTAAATCTAATCGGTCTGCTGGCGGTTAGCTGGTCAAGTAAATACTGAGACACAAATGTCCCAACTGGGACAACAATGTCCCACTTTTCTAAGTGTAGCACAATTGGACAGTGGTATAATTGATACAGGATAAACTGTGATCAATAGTTGGCCTAAGTGGGCTATAGTATTAGCCTATACGTCGATTGACTTAGCCTATAAGTCAGCCGGGTCAACAGTCGTTCAGCCTTGTGATGTATTGTTAATACCTATACAGTGTATATACACATAGGTATTACCTATACTACTGTGTCAAATAGCACACCCATAGCCTTAGCCTATACCCCCACCCTTCCGTTGCACCCCCCCACCCTTGACATCGGCATAGGGGTCCCATTACGTCGTAATAAGACTTGACAACCATTCAATGAGAGGGTATAATGGGTCCCATAAAGGGGGTGACCGAGAGATGATTGATCCAGGAGACATCAGATGGTTGGCGGGTTTATTGGAGGGAGAGGGGTGCTTTCTCTACAAGAGCACGCCAAGCATAGTTCTGAAAATGAAGGACAAGGATGTTGTGGAGCATGCGGCTAATTTATTAGGCGGTAGGGGCGTAAGGCTAGGCGCACCTCCAGTCAAGCCACAGTGGAATCAGCAGTATAGTTGTGCAGTGTATGGCGCCCGGGCTGCAGGCTGGATGATGACACTCTACGGGCTTATGGGGATGCGCCGGAAGGACAAGATAAGGGAAGTCTTGGCTAAGTGGAAGGTTGCAAAGAGGGGATTGCCGATCGGGAAATATCACTTTAGGGCCGGTACGCTTGTTCGTGTTAACCCCGGGGGGCACGATTAACATCCCTACTTTCGCGGGGTTAGCTACTCCGGGGTTAATGAAAAGCATGCTTAACGTCCCTCTTTCTAACTATTTGGTTCCATTGGACGTGTTCACTCAACGCTGATATTCACCAGCGGGTGAACATTTGAAAACGTGCCCCTCCAGAGCACGAAACGCTAACAAACCCACAACATAATAAGCTAATAACTACCCAAACTATACAAACTGCAGCATTATACTGCATTTAATCATTGGGGGTGTCCCCCACCCCCTTGTATGCTTATACAAGCATAGTGGGTGAATAGTTAATAGAAATATGCTCTATAGGGGTACAGAAAGGCTACAGTTGTGTGTATAATGAGTGTATGTAGCAAAGAACGTACAGGGAGTAGTTTGACTAATGAAAGTTGATACTTGTTCGTACTCACAATCTCAAAGGTGGCAGAGCCTTTACTTTCGTCATTGTTGGCCGGATGGTACTGAGACGTTTAACTGGCGCTGGCCTGCTGGCTTTTGGTTATGGTGGTATGACGGGATATGTCCCTTTTGTGGCTGTGATGGATTGTTCTGACTATGGCATGGTGGAAGTTCTGGGATAAGCTTATATGGACTGTAGCCCGTTGGTCTGATGTAACTACCCCTTATTACAGGGAAATCATTGAGCATCAAATGGGGGAATCAGATTACACAAAATTCACTGCGAATCTAAAGGCTGTCCTAGATAAGGACCAAGCAGAGCGTAATAGAGCACTTAGGGACAATATAAACGCTCAGATATGGCGTGACTGTATGGGCACCGACGAGAAACCCAATAACAGGCTTTATAATCAGCCAACCGAGTCTCCGTCAGAGTGCCCATATTGTTCTCATGACCACTTACCGGACCAACTCTGCACCGTTATTGAAGAATGCAGCTGTGGGCATGGGTTGGACATGTGTGGGTGTCTGGGCCCCCCACCGGCTTTCTACTGCTCCACTTGTGGAGTCATACTGGGACCAGTCGAAGCAATTCGCCTGGACCTGGGCTACGGACCGGAGTTACTTTGTGATGCCTGTCTTGGAATCAATAACCAACTGGCCCTATGCTTTTGGCACGGCTAATCCCAATCCCCCTAACATCGAAGCTGACCAGGATGACGCCCTTGACGATCCCTACGGTGAGCCAAACGAGCTTTGAACCATATCTGACTGAGGACAAGCGGCGTGCCATCTTCCCGTGTAAGAACTGTGGTGGTGAGGTTTCCTATCGGGCCGATCATCCCTTAACCAACTGGAAAGACAAGGTACATAGCTGCCTTGATTGTTCCTCTGACCCAAACGACATTATCAAGGATGGGCCCTTGTTTGACACCCCGCCCGCATGGCGATCTGACGAGTTGGAGGATGAGCAATCACACACTCAAACTAGCCAAGAGGCTTTCCAAAAAGCTGAACTCTCTGGTTCCATTGAGTACCTTGACCAAACTGACCAAGGTATCTATCCAGAAGCAGAAGGTCCACCGGCACTCAAAGACCACTCAGTAGTAAAACTCTATACAGTCAAAGAACTCCAGGTTATGCTTGGCCTGTCTAGGAACAGAATACTCGCATTCATTCGCCATTACATAGACCCTATTGATGGCGCTGTCTTCATAGGTAATCGAAAGGTTGTACACGCATGGGCACTGAACCACGCGCTCTCTCAACGGACGACTCGGGCGATGAAAGAGATAAAAGCCCGTCGCAGGACGCCCAAACCCCCGTCGAAGGCGAGATTACACTTCCAACAGTTGGAGCAGGAGACGATCTCATCAGCGAATATAACCATGACGGACTCCCAGAATACCTCCTCAGAGATGCCGTCGCAGTCCTCTGGCGAGAAGTACTGGACAGACTACTTGAAGGAACCATCTCCCCCGCCAAGATCGCTAAAGAAATAGGCTGCAACACAGAGCTGGTCCGTAAAGTCCTAAACGACACAGAGTTTATCAAAATCTACGATGCCTCCAAGCAGGACATGGCTGTGTCTGCTGTTGACCGTGTGCGGGCTAAAGCGCATATCTGGATGAATAGAATGGAGCGGTTAACAGTCTGTCCTGACCCACATGTAGCAAGAGCAGCCCTAACCGACCTTTTGAACCGTGCTGGGACTGCCGCTACGACAAAGGTTGACTTAGGTGTGGCAGCTTACAGAAAGGCTGTTGAGCGCTACATTGAGCCAGAAGAATAATCAATGAAAGCTAATCTTATCAAATGGGCTATCCTAGCCCCAATCATTATTGGGCTAGGTATCCTGTTCGCGTACTATCATTAAAAGGAAAGGTGGTGAGAAAATATGCTGAGTATTAAAGACCGTTTCATCAATCTCGGCGTGTTCGCAGGTGTGGCGGCACTAGCTGTCATTCTGGATAACGTCGGGCTGTTCGGTGATGCCGCTGGTCAGGTAAGTGGGTTGGGACTAGCTCTAGCTCCTGGAGTCTCTGCCCTAGCTGGCGGTCTAATCCAGTTTCTGATTGACCTGATAAAGGGTGAAGAGAAGAAAGAGGTAATGTAGTAATACCCCGGCAGTCCCCAAACGAGGCGGGGAGACCGACGGCAGCACGTGCCGCCGGATAATCATAACCAATTCGTGAAGGGTCAGATGGGGCTGACCCTGGACTAATAAAATGACACTATATGAATGGCTATGGGCTGCTGGCCTATTTGTCCTATTTTGTTTCGTCTGCATAGCCCTACTAGATTTTTTGGTGTGGGGCTGGTGGCGGAATCTCTAATTGTAATATGGCAAAGGCCGTTCTTGGAAGGTGTCCGCACGAATGGCTTACCAAAGAGTAAACCATAAAAGGTGGTTTAGTGACCTCAACTGGACCCCACGAGAATGGCAATCTAAAGGTCTCAAAGCCCTGAATGAGGACGGCAAGCGCTTTGTAGCAACTTTCTCGTTTCCCCGTGGTGGCAAGAGTGTATTCGCGGCAAAGTATGTAGGCCCAAGATTACTACTTCCTGATCATCACGCATGGGTCGTGGCACCTACCTATGAGTTGGGCTCTAAAGAGTTTATGTATGTCTACAATGACCTTCTCGAATTGGGCTATCTTAACATTCGGGGGGTTACTCGGCACAAAGATGTCCGTGGCGGAAACATGGACATTACTTTTCCGTGGGGCTCGTTCTTACGTGTCAAGTCTGCTGAACAGCCTTTGGGCTTACGTGCAGAAGAGTTAGACACACTAATACTCGCTGAAGCGTCTGGATTAAGTGAACTAATTTATTATAATCACCTGTATATCCGACTAGAGAAGCGTCAGGGTAAGGTACTAGTTCCTACTACTCCCAAAGGCTACAACTGGATATATGACGCCTTCCGTATTCCCTCAATGAAGACTGTCCGTGGAAGGCCGAACGACAAATATGACCCTGAATTCTTTAGCCTAGTTATCACAGCAGACCCTGATTTGGTTCAATCTGACGATCCAGGCTTTGCAGACATTTATGAACCTAATGTCTATCCGATTGAACGTGTTAGAGAATATCGTAACCGAATGCCTTGGCCGATCTACCTTGAACAGGTAGGTGGCTGTTTCTCAAGTTATGCTGGGTTAGTTTTACCGTATGACCGCGTTAAACATCGTATCCCCGCCTTCCTAGTTCCTGACTATTGGACACACTGTATAGGCTGGGACCAAGGCACAGGCGGTCTAAACGACCCAACAGCAATACTCATTTTTAGCTATAACGAGAACGGCCATGTCCACTTCTGGGCGGAACACAAAGGACTCCCTGACGCCACAGCAGCCCAACATCTGGCTGCCGTTCGTACTATTCTCGGTCCTAATAAGTCTCTCTCTGCTGTGGGCGTTGACCCCAGTGCTAAACAGGTACGGATTGAATTACAGAAACTGGGTCTGTCCTCCAGTATCGCATTTGATAAGTCAGTAGAAGCGGGGATATTGAGGCTGACTGAGTTAATGAATAGTGGTTCGTTTTTCATCCATGAAGGTAAGTGTCCTAACTTTGAACATGAGCTTGAAAGCCTCCAGTGGGATGAAAAGAAACGTGGCAAGGTTAAAGAAGGCCAGGATGACCACTTCTTTGACGCAGCCCGCTATGGCACTTTACTTGAAGTCCCTCGCCCAGTTGATACAGGACTCAAATCCCTGGGGCCGTATGCTCAAGACCCTGCGTGGCGCGCTGGCTGGAAGGAAGCTATAGCACTACAAGAAAAAGCATTCTTTGAGCAGATGTTTCCAGAGGCTGAAGACCCGTGGGCAGATCAGAGAGTGTTAGAGAACTTTGATGATAGTGGAGATGAGTGGGTATGAATAGTACTAGTAGTAATTATTCTGTGACTGACTGGAGCGGAGATTACTGTACCTGTAACCGATGTCCCTGCTGTGGGAAGCTGGTGACAGCGCCTGCTTATCCAGTTTACCCAATATGGCCTAATCCATATAGTCCCTACTGGCCCACTTATCCTAACCCATATATCACTTGGACTACAACTGCATGTGGATCAACAGAGCCGACTATTTCAAGCTAATTGCCCGTGACGCAATCAACGCAGAACGGGATTCACAGGTATTAGACCTGAAGCGTCAGATTACTGAGCTAAAAGAACAACTACGCCTTGCTCAAGAGCGTACTGACCGTGAGCAGCAGCGGGCTGATAATGCACTTGATTGTCTCGCTCTGACTCGTGGTGGTGAGCATGTCAGCCCTCCTGTCAGACCATCTGTTCCCGAAGATGACCCCTTTGCTGAAGATGCCGCTATTGTTGAAGACATCCAATATCAGATTAAACAACGGGGACCACTTGAGGTCCTTATGAGTCACTAATGCTTGCTGGTGGATACATTGAGTACCCTTCAGGACCTGATGACCATGAAGGGATTAAGACCTACGCAACCAATCTTATCGAAGCCACTAAGGGCTGGCGGTTTGATTTGGACCGTGGGAACATGCAAAAAATATTATACTATTTGGGCCACCAGTGGGTTACTTATGATCGTAGCCTAGCAACTTGGCGTCCTATTGGATTACGTAAGACTACACCCCGACCTGTTACTAATAAGATTGCTCCATTAGTTAATAACACTATCTCTCGGCTAGCGCAGCATAAAGCTCCTTTAACCTTCCGTCCAGGCGGTATGGAGGCTGAAGACGTTGTTGCTGCAGGCGTAGCTGAGGATGTGTTACGGGTTGTCGGTAAGGAATGTAATCAAAGAGCACTACGGCCTATTGCAGCTAGATGGTTGTCATTAACTGGTAATGTTTACTTAATTAACAGTTATGATAACAGTCCAGAGTCTGGTGTTCAGTTTATCCAACATGAGCAGGATGCTCAGGGACATATTCTACCCCCTGACGTTATTGAAGACAATGGTGGTGCCTGCCCAGAATGTGGTGAGACAGCCTTTCGTGCAGCTATTGATCCTCTAACGGCTGCACCGATTGGTCAGTTCATACCTCGTGGCCGCCACCAAACAGAAGTAAAGTCATTATTCTCTACGTTATATGATCCTGAAGCTGAATCTATTCAAGACTCACCATACTTCTGCTTATCTGAGACAGTCCCTGAAGACTGGGTTGTGCAGACTTATGGTCAGGACATGCTTGAAGGGTTAGATGTTGAAGAATCTGGTGATACTACACAATTCTTCCTACAGGCCCTAGCGTATGTCACATCTGGTACAGGCGCAGAAAGAGTGTCTGTTGCCGGGCTTCGAGCAGGACGACGGGTTAAAATCCGCCGTATCTGGATCAAACCTCGATATGATAAAGCACCAAATGGTATCTATGCTGTCATACTCGGTCAAGATAAGGTGGCAGAGTCCGAGGAATGGGCCTACCAAGACGACCATGGCAAGCGATTTTTAAATGTCGTGCATATCCAATTCGACGGTCGCCCAGGCTCATGTATCGGGCGTACCCGTGTTGACGACCTCATACCCAAACAAGACGAACGTAATCTCATTGAGTCGCACTTTCTGCTGCACACCCGTCGTATGTCAAATGCGGTTTGGCTGGTGCCGACCGGGACGGGCATTGGGAAGGCGACCGGAGAGACTGGGCAGGTTTTATCATACAACCCAGTCATGGGGGCACCGCCACCTACCCGAGTAGCCGGTGTAGCCCCTCCGCAATTTTTAACTCAATGGATGACGATTATCGACCAGGAAATGGATATGCTATGGGGGACGTATGAGATTGGTCGTGGTGAGGTTCCTGAACGTGGTGGAGATTTAGCATTTGTATCACTTCAACTTCTTGACGAGAGAGCCCAGCAGGCTCAAGCGACTGTCACGGAGAACTGGACAGTCGGCTGGATGGAATGGGCTAACCAACACCTGCACATCTGGAGGCAGTACGCCGATGCTGAACGTACACTCGCAATTGGCGGGGGTAAGTGGGCCGTTAAGAAGTTCAACCAGGCCAACCTGGCAGGCGGCATTGACATGGACGTGGACACAGGTACGTTCCGTCCCCGTTCACATATTACCGTCCGTGGTACGCTGGAACAACTCTTCCGTTGGCGAATCCTGAACCCTGCTGATCCTCAAGAGAGATTTAGAGTCCTCCAATTGTTAGGCTTGCCTGAGATTATGGAGGACTACCGGCTGGACTGGACTCAGGCTAACCGTGAGAATGATGAGTTAGTTGAACAGTCAGCCCAGATTGACCCAATGATGCTGCAGATGCTGATGCAGCAGGGTCAGCCTCAAGGTCAACTAACACAAGGTCCTACTGGACCAATGGGTACACCTGGGGCACCTATGCTGCCTCCAACGGGTTTAATCCCGCCACCGCAGCCCTGGGAAAACCATACAATTCATATTCATATCCACCGACAGTTTATCATGTCGGATAAGTTCAAAGAGTTGCCTCCACCTGTCCAACAGATGATGCTAATGCACATGATGCTGCACTATCAGATGGCGACTGCTATGATGCAACCACAACGTCAACCTGGGCAGTCTAGTCAGACTTCAGAAGAATCAGCATCCAGTAAAGAATCACAGAAGGCAGCACAGCCTGGGTCAGATATTCCAGGTGAGCAGTCAGCGGAGTAATTATGCCAATCTCAGGTGCACGTTATCGGGTTAAGACAACCAAGTCTGGTAAGAAGGTTCGTCTAGCCTTTAAGGGCAAGGGTAAAGTTGTAGAAGCCAAGAATCTCAAAACAGGTGCTACTCATACTCCCAAAGAGTTCGAGAAAGACAGGGCATACTTTCGTAAGGGATAAATTATGCACGCTAAGGGTGGAATGTCAAAGAAGTATCATAATATGACTTCAGGCGGCTATGAGAAGCTGTCTCACATGATGAAGAAGGGTCAAACACCTAAAGGTAATTATAGAGTCAAAAAGGCTAAGGGTAAGAAGTAATGCTCGCTTTACTCGGCATGGTGTTCGGCCCAGTCATTAAGATAGTCGGCAACTGGATTGAACATAAGCAATCCATGCAGAAGGCCAAACAAGAGGCTGAGATTAACTGGGCCTCTACAATGGCTGAGGCATCTAAGACTTCATGGAAGGACGAGTATCTCACAATTGTCTTTACTGCGCCTATGGTCTTTGCGATGTTTGGTTGGGATGAACCCTTGTCTACACTACTAGCAATCTTAGAAACGGCCCCTGGTTGGTATACGACTGTCATCTTAACTATTGTATCTGGAAGTTTCGGAATGAATCTATTGGATCGTTATAAACTCGGTAGTGCTAAGACTGAATATATTAGAGAAGCTATAAAGAAGAACGGTAACAGCGGTAGTAATGAGCCGCCTACACCGCCTGATCCAATGTCCCATACAAAGCCTGGAGTGACATTCTGATGCCCTGGAATCCTGTTACAGGTAGATATGAGGGTGAGTCTGCAGTCACCTCACAGCTTCCACCTGAAGTTGTCGAGGCAGAGCGCAGGCGTCGCATGACTCCTGCTGACGAGGCAGTAGAGTCATTAGCAAGAGAGGAAGGCCGTTTACTTGCTGCCTCTCGATTATTAGGAAGTGCTGGTGGTGGTACATCCTCAAAGGCACTTGGTGCTGTTATTCCTACAGCCGCGTTGAAGCAAATGGTCGGTGAAATCGTCCGCTCTATCCCCCGGCATCTTCGTCAGAGCCTTCGGCCAAGTCGACGGCGCATTAACGTAATGGAGCAACCCGCAGCGGAAATGAATAGATGGTTCGATCCTATGCCAGGGACCTTTGGGCGAGTGGGCGGCTACACCAGAGTGCATGGCATCCCTGGGGAAGGTACACTCGACTATGCTACGGGTAAGTCATTGCCAAAATCACTCGAAGAGATTGAAGTTCTGGATCAACTACCTGAAGACTTTAAGCGGCAGACCCTAACGCATGAAATTGCTGAACATGCACGACGTGGTTGGAAAAGACTTCTACCTATGGCAGAGGGCTCCCTAAGCGCGTTAGCGGATAAAATCCCCGGATTTAGACGTTCCTTGACGAAGAGAGGGTACGACCCCTTAGATATTCAATATGAGGGGCCTGCTCACCTAGTTGAGCTGACACAGAAGCCCCGGTACTACCAGACTGGCGGTGAGGAGGCTGCTCGTCAATTCTATGTTGAAGAGCGGCGGCGGTTGAATAAGCTAGCTGAGATGGAAGCCAAGAATAAAGGTATTGCAAAGGCGCTTGGGCTGACACGCGAAAAAGGTCGTGCGGTTTATATGGACTAGTTATACCATTCCGCAGCCCTGAACAACGTACCTGGATAAAACACAATAAGCCTGCCATGTACCATAAATGGAAGGCTGAACACGGGACTAAGATTGTCCTGAGTAGGCATAAGCTAATCAGTGGCATGCCCAAAAAGAAGAAATAACCCTAACGTCACAGTCCACGTTACGGACTGCTTGGAGGACTAATGTTACAGTCATTGGATGAAAAGTATATGTTCACCCTTGCCCCAGACGAAAAGGGTGGAGCAGCGGATTCATCCCCTGCTGAAGAGGAAAGTGAGCCTGAGTCTGAAGAACCTGAGCAAGAGGCTGAAGGCGCTGAAGAGGAACATGAGGAGCCAGTTAAACCTGCTCCTGGTGTTGGCCCAAAGAAGAGGTCTGACGGCCCTCCTGTCGGGAGCCCTCGCTGGAATCAGATATACGCCAAAGCCAAGAATGCTGATCGTTATGCACAATTTGGCTCACCAGAGCAAGTTGATTCTCAATTAAGACGGTTACAGCGATACGATGAGCAGATTGAAGCAGCTACAAAGAAGGCTGGCGCTGACTCTGATGAAACTGAAGAGTTAAAGCTTGCCCGTGAGAAGGTTGAAGCCCAACTCAAGAAGATGTTCAAATGGTTTGATAAGGTCGAACCAGCCTTAGAGGATCAGGAGATCACTAGAGAGAGTTTGAGGCAACGGGCGGCTGAACAAACAGTCGAAGTCATGGAAGCTCAGGGCTTAGAGGTTGACGAAGAGAGTTATACAGCTTTCTCGAAAGTCCTGGGTGAGATTATTGCTAGTGACCGACGACTGTTTCTAATCTATAAGACTAACCCTGAGCGTGCAGTTAAAGATGCTGCTGAGAGATATGCTGAACCGTTCCGTCAAACTGATGAACGTAAGAGGAATACTGCCCTTATCAAGGCTAAAGAGCCTCATAAGGGATTACCTAAGACTGCTCCACGGTCCGCAGGGGGTCCTGGTGGGGCGAAGCCGCCTGCTGAACCCCAGTCAATAAAAGAGGCTGAAGCTAGGTTCCTTGAGGGACTAAAGCAGCTTAATAGAGGATAAGACTAAAATGCCAGCGACGTTATCAACAATGGCGTCTCTGTTCAAAGAGACGTATGAGGCTGGAGTCAAGAATCAGTTGAACTCTAGTCGTCCGATGCTCAAGTACTTTGAGATGTTGGATACGAAGGATTGGACCGGACTGGAACATGTGGTTAAAGTCCGTGTGAACCGGAACCGGGGAGTGTACTTTGCCGCAGAGCGTGGTGCGCGTCCAACTGCTGGTCAACAGCGGCTTGAGAATATGCGTATCCCGATGCGGTATTTGTATGGCCAGATCGAAGTGACGAAACAGCTTATGGAGGCATCACGGTCCAGTGAGTCTAGTGTTGCCCGTGGGCTGCGGTTTGAGATGGACGGACTGGTTGACGACCTGCGTATTCAGTCACAGTTCGCTATGTGGGGCTTTGGTGTCGGTATCCGGGCATTGCTCCAGGGTGAGCCCGGTACAGATACTAGAGCAGAAGTTGACGCCCCTGGTGGGGTTGCCGGTGCGACTAACGGTGCCCGCTTCCTGAATGAGGGGGATCAGGTTGTAGCGATTGACCCAGCAACTGGCTCACTGCGGGCTGGTGGGACTCGGGAAATCACAGGAATTGCCACAGACGGTACGTTCTTTGATGTGGCTGCTACGATCAATGCTGCCTGGGCTGATAATGACTATGTTATCAAAGCCTACGGTACTGACGCATCTATCGCAGTGAATAACACGGACTTCAATCATACCCCGATGGGTATGCTAGGTTTGGTTGACGACGGGACGTATAACAACAGTTACTTTAGCCTGTCCCGGACATCGTTCCCGATTATGCGTTCGACGGTTATCTCTGGCGTCGGCGCTATCTCTGGGGACGTGATTATGCGGGGTATCCACAGCGCACGGAGTATCGGTAAGGGTAAGATTAGCATGCTGTGGTGTGAAGACTCTGTGCTTCGTGCGTATATCACTTTAACGAACGACCAGCGACGGTATACTGGGGGCGATCTTCTAACCCCTGATGCCGGTACGGCTGCTGCAGGCCAGGACGACGAATCTAACTCTGGCCTGAAGTTTGGGCGTATCCCGATTCATATTGACTTGGATGCGCCTTACGGGATGATGTTTGGTTTGGATACTCGGCCCTTTGCTCGGTATGTGATGAATCCGGGCTCATGGGTTGATGATGATGGTAACACTCTGTTCCGGTCAGCTACTCTAGTTGACGACTTCACAGCAGATTATCGGCTGTGGGAGCAGTTTGTGAACTTCCAGCCAAACACTAGCTTTCGCCTTGAGGGCATAAGCGCAAATGTGGTGGCTATTCACCGCGTGTAAGGACAAACTGAGTGGTTCGTTATCAGACTATCTATGGTATTACTGTAGAGGAATATAACAAACTACTCATATCCCAAGGGGGTCTGTGCTGTATCTGTTACAGACCCCCGAAGAAGCGACGACTTGCTGTAGACCATAATCACAGGACGGGTCAGGTTCGTGGTCTCCTGTGTGCGAATTGTAATCGCGGCCTGCGTTGGTTTTATGATGACCCGGTAAAGCTGCGTAAGGCCGCTGAATACTTAGACACCGTTGACATAAGGATTGTCAACGCACTAAACCTAAAGACGTAACCGTGCTCGTCACACGTAGTTTTCTTAAGGAGATATAATGCGTAAGGTTAAAACACCCAGAGAGTTACTAGAGAAAGTCAAGGGTACTGAGTCAGATATTGACCCAAACCTTGGCATCCCTTTCGAGACGCCCCCATACGGTGCTCAGGGCGGAATGAAGTGGACGTACAACCGTTGGGACCAGAACTTCTCGATTATCTTTGATAGTCGAGAGGAAGCCTGGGGTCCCCAATGTTACCGCCTTGTCAGTATGGATTTAGCTAAATTCGTTGAACGGAAGGGTTATCTCAAGTTTGACCCGATGGGCAAGAGCAACATTAAAGCACTTGTGACTCAGGATGACAAGGAATATGGTCAGCCTCTCCCTGCCGGTACTGAAAGACCCATTGAGGTGTTACACCGTGACGGGATTGAGGCACCTAAAGAAGTCACTCTGATTCCAATTCCTAAATAACAATCTACCCTAAGTGAGATGTATAACAATATGTTATACATACACTGATTGATGGGAGATACGTAAAATGACTCCTGAACAGATTTTCATGCGCCTTGATGGTATGATGGGCTTCTCGCTTGGCAGTGTGTCCGGTGGGGGTACTACAGCTCGTCAGGGCAACCAGAATGTCGAAGAGTGGGTACGGGCGATTAAGAACCTTCTACGATCGCCTAATTACCGCTACTTAGACGATTATGAATTTGCAATCCAGTTTGACGTGGATGAGGATGGGCCAGATACCATCTCCACGGCTGATGCAACGCACATTATCGCGCTGTGTGTCGAGAACTTGGCCCTGGCGGCTGAGGCTTCTTGGGTACACTGTGACGACGCCGATACCAACACCTTTGATGGTACGGCGGCTCTTGATAACGGCTCGGTGTGTGTTATTGAGATTCAGACCATTACTACAACAGGCGTGAGCGAGTTCTACCCGGTACTCTTCTTCGGGGGCTCGACTAATACCGGCATGGCGCTTGGTACGGGGCTTACTATCTCTGCTGATGGACAGGACGGCGGCAACCCCGAGAACGACGCACTGCGGGCCTGGGTTCTGTATCGGACGTAACATAGCTAATTAGCCTGTTGGCGCAAGCCAGAATAGGGCAATAAACGGGTCTGACCGTTACGGGCGGGACCGTGGGCTGCCTTTAACTCAACCTGGGCGTCAGGGGCCCTCTTTAATAAGAATAACTCTTATTAAAGTAAATGCCGATAAAGGATAATAACAATGGCTGTGAATAAGTTTGGATCACAGGTCGATGGGCGGTTCTCACCGGACATCGGTCAGTACTTCTATATGGTGGATTCTAACTACCGTACCGCTGCTCAGGGCTGGTCTAGGGCAGACGGCACGGGCCCACTTGATCTCTGGCAGGCTCGGGAGCCGGGCGGGGATACCAGGGTGTACTATACCCCTGAGACGGGCAACCAGGGTGCAACCTATGCAACGCAGGCGGCTGCACTTCAGGCGGCTAACGATGCGATGATTGACTTTCGGGGGGACACATTGTACTTCACCCCTGGCAACTACAACATCGCTACGGCAGTCACCGTGAATGTCCCTTATGCTCGGTGGCTGGGGAGAGAATACAAGTCCCCTCAATATGGGTGTTCCCCTTGTGTGCGAAATACCACGATTACTTGCGGTGTTACCAATGCTCTGACAGCCTCTGCGGCTAACGCTGTTGATGGTTGGGAGCTTGGCTACATCCGGTTCGTTCCTATTACTGCTGACGAGTCAACCTTGATTAGTGCAGCACAGGTCAACCTGTACTGGCACGACTTCATGGTGGACTATCATGGCGTTGCCGAGAACGTGGCTACCACGTTCCAACTTTGGTCGGGCGCTGTGAACTTCAGTTGCTGGGAAAACTTCACGTCACTCGTTGACGAGGCCCAGGGCCCCCTACTCGACATCAGCGCAACACCTGTGCGGCAAGTCCGCTTTGGTAGCTTCCTGATTATGATCGATGAAGTGGGTGCAGCCTACCTAAACGCCCTAATCGACGTACTCACAGGTGGCGACCTGACCTCGTGTGACATTGGTCCAGGGCTTATCATGACTGGTGCAGATGTTGCAAGTACCTCACTGACCAATCTAATAGATTCACAGGATGACATGGCTGGCAGTAACGTGGTTGGAATCCACCATGTTATCAGTTGTGGCGCAGGTCCTACTGCTGCTGCGCTACACAGTGGAACGGCTGCTGACTACTCCTTTGTGACCAACTACATGCCGACTACTGGTGGCACACTCTTTACAACTAGCTAACCTTCGCTAACTAACCGAGGATGGGGGGTTGGACAACCAGCCCCCCAGCTTCAACCGTGCCTTGGGACGAAAGAGATCAGCGTAAGAAAGACCAACGTGTTATGGCTTCACAGGCTGCCGCCGACGAGCGCCATGCAGGCTTTGACCTGTCCGCCCAGGACAATCATTCTAAGTTTGAACGGCCTCATTTTGCTGTTGTGGGCGAGGGGACGAAAGCTGCTCAGGACGCCTATCGTGAGAACTACGACAAGATAAATTGGAGCGAGTAATATGGGTGAGAATGTTAGAGTTAAGGATAACGGGATTGACTTTGGCGAGGGCTACTCCCTAGTCCGAGTGGGTGAATCCCTGCGCTTTGAGCGAGATGGGACTGTCATCCTTGAGATAAATAATACAGGGCTTGGCCTGCTCGGAGCGACTCCAGCGGCACAAGGAGCGGCCTATACGCAGACCTATGCAACGGCGGATAAGACACACGCCAACCTGACCTCAGCAACCCTTACGGACAATACTGCGGGTACGGCCACTACAACTCTTGAAGCTATTCCAAACCCTACAGATGCACCCGCAACGGCTGACGCCCTGCGGGATGATCTGGTGGCTGTCCACTGGCCCGCCCTGCGAAACAACTTTGCGGACCTGGCTGCTTCAAACAATGCGATAATTGTGGACTTGACAGACCTGAAGCAGTTAGTCAACTCAGTCATCGACGACCTTCAAGCTGCTGGGCTGGCGGGATAGGGCTATGAGAATTAGCGGAGTTGAGGGGCTTTCAGTTCAACGAGTGGACCGGACTACGGCAGATGTGCAGACTGCTGCGGCTGTGCCCATCTACACAATTGGCACTGGCCGTATTTGGCTCTTTGGGATTGTTGGTGAAGTTACAACTATCATTGGGGCAGGGACCACACCTGATGCGAAGTTTCAATCAAACCCGACCACAGGAACCACCACAGACCTCTGTGCGACCTTAAACATCGCCAGTGATGACGTTGGCTCCATCTACACGATTACAGGAGTTATCACGGATGCCATGCTCCGTACTGAGCATGGAGGGGTTCGGGCACCTTTGATTGCAAATCCCATGATTATACCTATCGGTGCCATCGAGTTCATCTGTGATGAAAACGTAGCCGGATCAATTAAATTCTCTGCCTGGTGGGCTCCGTTCGATGACGGTGCAACCCTTGTAGCGGCATAAGGAGAAGTAATGGGTAATGTAATTAGAGTTTTGCAGGACGTGCGGCTCCGGGGCACCGATCATCAGGCCGGAGACGAGTTACTTGCGATCGGGGCACGGATGAACTACATCCCGACAAGGAACCCAGATACTGGTGTGGTTTCAGCCCCACTTGCTATTTCTGGGGCAATGGCAATTGTTAATTATGCGTTACAGAATAGATCAGGCTCAACAGCGGTTGTTGGACTGGGATTCAAACTGCGGAATGACCAGTGGAAAGCTGGACAGTGGACTGACGCCTCTTCAACCTATACGGATGATACAGTAGACGCTCAGGACACTGGGGCTAGTGATTTTGCTCTAGAGACTCTTACTAACAGTGACGGATTTGTTATTCTGTCCAGCGTCAAATGGGATTGGTTGTCTATCAATGTAGGCACAACTAACGATGCCAGTTCTACACGGGCATTCCGTTACTCAAACGCTGCAGGTTCTGGTTGGGCGGCTGCACCAGCAGCAGCCGGTATCTACGCAGATGATATTACTGGGACAGCAGACAATATCGCTACTGGCGAGAATCTATTAGTATGGAGTCCTCCGCAGGACTGGGGTAAGACACGAAACCTGACAGGTATCTCAGATGGCTGGTATGCCTTTAACTGTCGCTCTACCACAGCCCCCGTAACAACTGCTGCTCTGGCAACAGCTATTGAGATTGGAACAATGCCAGTCCTAGCAGAGAATGTTCTTGATAATCAGATCGTTAGCGAAGAGTTCTGCTTTATGTGGGAGCCGTTTGGTGATGCTATCGTGGCCTTCTTTAGTGTGTCAGGTGCTGGTAATCACGTTAAGGCAGAATGGGTGCATGCGGGATGAAGATAACTACTCCACCTCTTCTTATGATTGTTTCCCTAGAGTCTCAGAATCCAGCATTACTAGAGACCATCCGAGGACCAAAGGGGGACAAAGGTGATTCAATAGTTGGGCCTCGGGGCGAACAGGGCCCTCCCGGTAAGGATAGTACTGTTCCTGGTCCTCTGGGGCCGAGAGGAGAAATAGGCCCCCGTGGCGCTTCTGGGCTAAAGGGAGATAAGGGAGATAAGGGTGATCCAGGATATATACCATCGGGGGCTATTGTGTTCCACCCCTCGGTGCCGCCAGGTTATGAAGAGATACCACCACCTAACAAGTCGTTATGGGATGCACTTTGGCTTCCAGGAGTAGCTCCCAAGATGATTCGCAAGATATAGGAGCCTGACGTTATGCGTGTCTCCCCCATAGTTCAGGCTCTTGGAGTCTCGACTGGCGGGAATACTGCTGGTAATACTGGGACGACCCTTGGAACTTTTGTGTTTCAGGGTGGGGATAATATTACCCTGTCTCAGATTACAGGCGTTAGCAATTCCAACACGATTATTATTTCTGGTGGGGCGGCAGGTGGAGGACTCACTAACGTTAGAATCTCCGCCGGGACCACTAGTAATTTACTGTCGGCACTTACTTTTTCAAATGCAAACAATGTCAGCTTTGGGCTGGACGCCTCTACGCTGACAGCGTCTATTGCAACTAGCCTGTCAAACATCAGAGTCTCAGCAGGGACGACTAGTAATCTTTTATCGGCTCTTACTTTTAGCAATGCCAATAACGTCTCATTTGGACTAGATGCTTCTACTCTTACAGGCTCCGTGGCAACGAGCCTCACCAATGTTAATGTTAGTGCTGGCACTACATCTAATAACTTATCTGCATTAGTATTCTCTAATTCTAATTCGGTATCATTTGGGCTAGACGGCTCGACAATCACAGCCAGCATTGATGCCGCTGGCGGCGGTCTAACAAATATCCGTGTGTCGGCTGGAACTACTAGCAATCTGCTTTCAGCCATCACGTTCAGTAACAGTAATGGAGTGTCATTTGGGATAAACGCATCCACGTTGACTGGATCAGTAGCGACCAGTCTTACAAATGTAAATCTCTCTGCAGGCACTACAAGCCAAAACCTTTCTGCCTTTGTGTTGTCCGACTCAAACAACGTCAGTTTTGGTCTGAATGGATCAACCATCACTGCAACTGCGACAGTAGCCACAAGCCTTTCCAATATCAGGGTCAGCGCAGGTACAACATCTAATCTGTTATCAGCTATCACCTTTAGCAATAGCAACGGTGTATCGTTTGGAATCAATGCTTCAACTCTAACCGGGTCGGTAGCAACCAGTCTGACTAACATTAACCTGTCTGCGGGAACTACCAGCAATAATCTATCAGCTTTTGTACTATCAAACTCCAATAATGTCAGTTTTGGGCTAAATGGTTCTACAGTTACGGCGACTGCCGCCGTTGCAACCAGTTTAAGTAACATTCGAGTAAGCGCTGGAACGACGTCAAACCTTTTAAGCGCCATTACATTCTCAAACTCTAATGGTGTGAGTTTTGGGCTCAATGCATCAACACTGACGGGCTCAGTGGCTACCAGCCTAACCAACATCAATGTTAGCGCGGGTACAACATCAAATAACCTATCAGCACTCGTATTTTCCAACTCGAACTCTGTCACATTTGGCCTAAACGGGTCAACAATCACGGCAAGCATCGACGCTGCTGGGGGCGGGCTGACAAACATCCGAGTCTCAGCAGGGACTACGAGTAACCTATTATCAGATATTACTTTCTCGAATGCCAATGGTGTGACCTTTGGATTAAATGCCTCTACGATTACGGCAAGTGTAAATGCTGGTGGAGGAGGAGTCACGCTTTCTCGATTTGATATGATCCCGTATCCAGAGATAGCTGGTGGTATGGTTCAGTCAAGCCAAGGCACGTCCTGGCACTTTTACCCCTACGTTCTCCCGAATCCGTTGAGTTGTTCGAATGTGTGGATTGTTAAAAGTGTAAACGTCGGAACTGGGACATCTTCTAACTCTTCAGGGCGTCAATCCTATAGTTACTCTCATGGTATTACTATATGGAGTCGACAGGATTATGGAGCCAGTTCCTCAAACTTGACAACAGTGACTACGGCCAGCCTTGGAATCTCCATGAGCCGAAGTCATACTAGTAATAATAATAGCGTTTCGATGGCATGGATTACAGATACAACTGGCGGAACAAGCTCATTTAGCACAACCTCGGCAGGTAATAACTGGTCGAGCTTTTTTACTGGGAACCGGATGTTTGCAATCCCGCTTGTTACGTCCTTTTCCGCTGGAGAATACTTTATTGCTCATCGACACTCGTCCACAACGGCAACGGTCAATAGCAACCTCACCCTGATGAGTTTTTCCCATTTACAGGAAAGGGGGGAGTCCAACTTTACAATACGAATGCCTGCTGTAACGCTTCTGAGTCGGTCAAACCCACTAGCAGGAATCGGTTTGGGTGCCGCTACGGCTGTTACGACAACTACGACAATGGCAGGTACTATCGTCAGTGCCTTAACTGATATTTCATGTTTGCACGCAGTATTTATAAACCTACCACACAGTTAAAGCGGCAGCGAAAGATAATCAATGACTAGCCCACAGCTTATCATCCAAGACTTCGGCGGGCTTAACAACAGCAATCCAGAACAAACCTCTGCTCGGCTTATCCGTGGGGGTTCATGGAAACGTCAGCGGATTATCGTCATTCTGCCTGCTGACACATTAATGCCCGCTAAGTGCGCTCTGTCACACTGGAATCTGGCTTTTCCGCCTAACAATGGTGTGGTGCGTATCCTAGCACAAGGTATGGAAGTCGGGGACGCCTACTCACAAGCAATACAGGGGATACTGAATCATCCTGAACTGTCAACTTGGGAGTACATTCTAACGATTGAGGCCGACAACGCCCCACCCCCTGAAGGTGTTATAAAGCTGGTTGAGGGGCTAGAGAACCATCCAGAACTTGCCACACTAGGCGGACTGTACTTCTGCAAAGGGCTTGGTGGCTGTGCTCAAGTCTGGGGAGACCCTAAAGACCCTGTGCTTAATTTCAGACCACAAGTACCTGTAGCAGGACAATTGATAGAATGCTGTGGAACAGGAATGGGCTTTACCCTGTTCAGGCTCAAGATGTTCAAGGATACTCGCCTTCGCCAGCCTTGGTTTAAGACACTTAATGGTGGTGAGGGTACTGGAATAGGCACACAAGACTTGTACTTCTGGGGCGATGCTCGAAAGTATGGTTATCGGTGTGCTATAGACTGCAACGTACGAGTTGGGCATTACGATCACACAACAGATACAATGTGGTAATGGCAAAGCGTAAGCAGAAACCAAATAAGCCACTATTAAAACTTGACTTTGGTTGTGGCCCTAATAAGAAAGAGGGCTTTGAGGGTGTGGATGTGCGCCCGTTTGAGGGCGTAGATTATGTCACAGACCTTACCAAGCCGTGGCCTTGGGCTGATGCCTCTGTTGAAGAAGGCCATGCATCACACTTCATTGAACACTTGGACGCTGCTGAACGTATACACTTCTTTAATGAGTTATACAGAGTACTAACCCCAGGTGGCAAATGTACCATTATCACCCCCAACTGGGCCTCTAACCGGGCCTATGGCGACTTATCACACAAATGGCCCCCTGTTTCAGAGATGTTTTACTACTACTTGTTGAAAACCTGGCGTGCTGTAAACGCTCCTCATAATGACTTTTACACTTGTGACTTTGACGCAGTATGGGGTTATGCACTACATAATGAGCTTCTTGTTAAGAATCAAGAATACCAGCAACACGCCCTGACGTTCTATAAAGAAGCTGCCCAAGACATAATTTGTACTATTACTAAGAGGGCTAAATGAGAGTCCTAGTGACAGGTGGAGCAGGCTTTATAGGGCACCACCTGATTGAACATATCCTAAAGAGTACAGACTGGTCTGTTGTCTCTTTAGACAGACTTGATACGTCCGGTAATCTCAATCGGTTGTCTGATCTAGCTATCTGGCCCAAAGAGAAGCACCGCGTCAGTATTGTTCATCACGACCTTAAAGCTGAGTTGAATGCACATACAAACAAGCGCATCGGTGAGATTGATGTTATTCTGCATCTAGCAGCGTCATCTCATGTAGATCGTAGTATTGAAGACCCTATGAGTTTTGTACTGGATAATGTTGTTGGGACGTGCAATTTACTAGAATATGCTAGAACAATAGACAGACTACATACATTCTTATTTTTTTCTACGGACGAAGTGTTTGGCCCAGCCCCTAATGGTATATGCTACCATGAGTGGGACAGATATAAGTCAGGTAATCCTTATGCTGCATCAAAGGCTGGGGCTGAAGAGCTATGTGTGGCCTACTCTAATACTTATAGACTGCCTATTATCATTACTCATACAATGAATGTCTTTGGTGAGCGCCAGGCACCAGAGAAGTATATTCCTTCTACTATTCGTAAAGTACTCAATAATGAGACTGTAATTGTCCATGCTGATGCAACTAAACAGACACCAGGCAGTCGATTCTATATTCACGCAAGGAATGTTGCAGCGGCAGTATTGTTTCTCTTAGAAAAAGGCTCCTGTGGCGAGAAATATAATATCGTCGGTGAGCGGGAAGTTGATAACCTTGATCTGGCGGCTATTATAGCTAAACTCGTCGGTAAGCCGCTCAGGAGTGAGTTAGTAGATTTTCATTCCAGCCGTCCTGGGCATGACCTACGATATGCCTTAGACGGCAGCAGGATGGCAGACTTGGGTTGGAAACCATCAGTAGATTTTAGTCAATCTCTATCCCGTACTGTTGATTGGTATATTAAGCACCCTGAATGGCTATGACAGATAAAGTTATTATTGAAATCCCCCGTGAGTGGTTCAAGGGTGAGAGAGGGGACCAGGGCAAGCAAGGTGAGCAGGGTCCCCGAGGTGAGCCTGGTAAGCTAGGTCTTCGTGGTGAAAAGGGTGCTGAAGGGGTTATCGGCAAACGTGGCCCCCGTGGTGAGCCAGGCCCACAAGGTCTTAAAGGAGATCGTGGTCCTATAGGTGCTCAGGGTGAGCAGGGTGAACCTGGGCCACCTGGAATGCCTGGACCCACTGGCCCACAAGGACAGGCTGGACGGGATTGTATCTGTAAGGGTGGCTGTCCACCTGAGCCTATCCCCCGTAATGCAGTTATGTTTTGGATGAAAGATAAACCCCTGCCCTCTGGGTGGCAGGTACATCCAGCTCCTGTTGAACTTGAGAACCTTTTACGCTTGTCGTCTTTATTCCTTATTAGGAAATACATAGATGTCTGACGAAAAGCATGAGATTGGCGAAAAGATTGGTGGAGTCCAGTTAAAGCCTGGATCAACCTCACGCCCCGCAATTGCGTATCAGAATGATGAAGATACTGGGATTTACCAGCGGGTCCCTGGTGAGAATAACTTCGTCTCAGACGGGGTAGAAGTTGCTCGGACTAATGCTGACGGTATCCTTATTCCTACCTTTGTTGCAGGTCGAACTGTAACAGTCGGTGCTGGTGGGCAGCTTGAGGATACTGTAACATCTGGCGGTCACACTATTCGAGAGAATGGTACAGACCAAACTGACCGGACGGGGCTTAACTTCATTGACACTAGTGCTGGTGCAGGTCTTATTACCGATGACCCTGGTGGCGATGAGACTGAAGTAAACCTGAACTTATACTTACTAGCTTCTGGCGCCCGTGTCATGACCGGCGATCTGGACATGGGCGGGAATGACATCCTGAGCGTCAGGAATATGTATCCTGACCCAGGGGGGCGACTGACGCTGACTAGTGCTACTCCGGTGCTAGTCGCTGATGCAGCCGATCAGACCACGCTCTATTATGCCCTCTACAAACATGATCTGGTTCCTCTCTTCGACGGTACTGACTGGGATGTATTTCGATTTACCGAGTTATCCATCGCAATGGCAGCCTCGGCTAACTGGGCAGCCAACTCTAACTTTGACTGCTATATCTTTAATGACGCTGGTACGCTACGGTTAGTAACTGGGGCTGCTTGGACCGACGATACCACCCGTAGCGAAACGCTTACCCGTGTCAACGGCCGCTGGACCAACAATGCCTCTATGACTGGTCGATATGGGGCAGCGTCAACTGTCACTGTTGCGGCTAATCGAGGTCTCTACGTCGGTTCCTTCCGTACCACGGGCACGGCAGGAACTACTACGTTCATCTTTGGTGGGGTTGATACTGCAGGTTCGCATCTACTATGGAATACATATAATCGTATTAGTGCTGGCGGAATTGTGCAGGAGGGAGCAACAAGTTGGACATATTCAACGGCGGCTTGGAGGTCCCTAAACGCCGATGCTACGAACCGGATTAGCTTCATTCGTGGACTAAATGAAGATATGGACTGGGTATATGGTACTTTTTCGTTTGCAGCGGCCGGAGGCGGCGGCGACGTATACCTTGCGGGCATTGGATTGGATTCAACGACAGCCCTAGCAACGGGAGTGGTAAACCAAAGAACACTTGGAACGACGGCGATCTATCATGGTACTTCATCGATGTATGCTGGGTTCCCTGGTCTTGGTTTTCATTTCCTCCAGTTCATGGAATATAACTCAACGGGGGCTAATGCCGTGACGGTTTTTGGGGATAACGCCGAACCGCTAGTTGTACAACACGGGCTTTCGTGGGTGAGGAAATACTGATGCTATTACAAGAAGTTGCGACCAATAAGGTCTCGGCGGTTTGCCCTACCCACGGTATTTCGTTTGAGAATCTGTTGGATAAATCCACCTGGCGTATCGACTTCAGGCCAGAAGCCACGGCCCAACAGAAACTCGATGCACAGGCTGTTATCTCTGCCTTTGATGTGTTGGCTGAAGAGAAGAAACTAAAGGACGCTGACCAGGCAAAGGTTGACAAGAAGGCCGGTCTGCTGCTCCAACCTAACAAGTCTGTCACTGTCCAAGACCTGTTAGACTTAGGGCTAATATGAATCTAACCGCCCTGAATAGGCGACTCCAGCTACACGATACTGCTCTAAGGGCCATTGAGAGCCTGCCCTACTTTGACATGGAATATACAATGCGTCTTAATGCAGGTGCTACTCTAATTGTTCCTTACCGCAAGATCAGGATTGAACGACGACTGCCTGACCGTGTACAGGTTATTATTGATCCGCCTAATCCACTACAGGACCCCTCTGACCGTCGAGCGGCCCTGGAGCGTTATGTTCTCTTATTCGATGTGTGGCCGAATCAGATGGATGGGCGTATTTTTTACACTCTTTGGGCAACAGATATGGCTGACTCTAATCCTAATCGGAAGGCTGCTGAGACTGTTGACCGTATCAAACGTGCCCGTGAGAAGTCCAAAGCTGAGTTTAGTGACATGGTTGCGGGCAACGCCCGTGAGGCTTATCGTTATATGAACACAGTACGGACACTTCCACAGGGGTATCATCCCAACCCCAACGAGCCTTGTTTTGGGGGAATGAGTGTGTGTGATTGAGACTGCTGTGATAGTCCTTCTTTTAACTCTAGCTGGTTT
>Ga0209002_10000886_pt1 | contig 24125 bp, 21 predicted proteins | sample Rifsed16ft2_FD_184010 | JGI IMG/M metagenome (GOLD analysis project Ga0209002, IMG submission 184010) | Soil microbial communities from Rifle, Colorado, USA - sediment 16ft 2 (version 2) | ecosystem: Environmental > Terrestrial > Deep subsurface > Rock core/Sediment | place: Rifle, Colorado... | reverse complement strand
CGCGAAAATCGGAATCAGCTTTTCGTATTTCAGGTTATTATCCGCGCTTGCTTCAACCACCTCCTCGATCGTATGGATTTCATCGATTTTGCTAAAGTCCTGCCACAATCCGCAGCCAACCGCCGCGACTGCGGCAGCGCCTAACGCACCCGCATCCTGATCGATATTGGATTTGATAATACGTGCGTTGAAAACATCGGCAAAAATTCCCAAGTAGAAACGGCTTTTAGCGCCGCCGCCCACAAACAAAATCTCGTCCTCCAGCCGGGTGTACTTGCGCAGCAGGTCGAGTCGCAGGCGCAAATTCATGGCGATGCCCTCCATGACAGCGCGAATCAATTCCGGCTTGCCATGTTTGAGGTCCAGTCCAATATAGCCGCCGCGCAGATCGACGCTGGGGTCCTGCGACGTGCCGCCTGCCAGACTTGGATTAAACAACAGCCGATTCGAACCCACCGGGGCTTTTTCTGCTTCCTGATTCATTAAGGCATATACGTCCGCGCCGCTGGCCTGTGCTTCCGTCACCAGCTCGTGGCATAGGTTGTCCTTTACCCAGGCATAGGTCGTGCCCGCTGAAAAGATGCTTACCGCTGAAGTGAACATCTCTGGCACGACATGGGCAAAGACGTACGGTCGGGCGACCGGGTCGATCACTGGTTTTGTGGACGATACCGCGATCCAGGCAGACGAGCCAAGGGAGGTGTAAACCCGCCCGTCGCGGGTATTTTTGGCGCCCAGTGCCATGCAGGAGTTATCCACCCCGCCGCAGACTACCTGAACGCTTGAATTTAATCCCAGCAGTTCAGCTATTTCTGGGCGCAATCTGCCCAGAATTTGCGTCGACGGCACGATTTCCGGCCAAATGTCAGCTGGCAGCCCGCTGGCCTGAATAAATTTCTCATCGTATTTCCAGCCCAATAAATCATAGACGCCGGTGCCGGATGCGTAAGAAAAATCAGTTTTCATGACGCCAGCCAGCTGGAAATTGATGTAATCCTTGGTTCCCAGGATTTTGGCGACTCTGGAAAACATCTCCGCTTCATGCCGGCGGTACCACATCACCTTGAACACGGTGTAACAGGCTGCCGGGAAGCCGTTGCCGGTGGTTGTATACCACTCCACTGGGTCAACTTTCGCGAAGAACTCTTTTACCTCATCCTGCGCGCGAATGTCGGACCAAATGGGCGTGAACTCGCGCAGCAGGTTGCCTTCGCCATCCACCGGCACCGCCCCCAGGCTGTGACCGGATATCCCGATGACGGCGATGCTGTCGCGATCCACCTGACTCTTCGACAGAAGTTGACGGGTGCTTTCGACCACCGCCGTCCACCAATCTTGTGGGCGCTGTTCGTGCCACCCCACCTGTGGATAATGCGTGGCATAGGGAACAAAGGCGCTCGCCAGGGACTGCCCGGCAGCATTATACAGAATTGCCTTGTTGCCCCCGGTACCCAGATCGAACGCGATGATTTTTTTATCCATTTACCTCGCCCGCAGTCCTATATTGAATAACGCCTAAAATTCGACCGCCCCGCCCCTGGCAAGGCATTCTTCCACGATCGCGATACCGCTCTTGAGGTTGACGCCAAAGCGCCGTGCCCCCGCCTGGTAGAGTTCCAATAAAGTATCCAGGTTGCGGATCCCGCCGGAAGCTTTGATTCTGGCGCCATCGCCCACGATAGCCTTGACCGTGCGAACATCCTCGACAGTCGTCCCGCGCTGCGCCCACCCGGTACCCGTCTTTACAAAAGCTGCCCCAACCCGCAGGCATATCCCGCAAGCCTGTTCGATCTGCTGCGCTGTCAGCACCATGATTTCAATGATGACCTTCACTGGCAGCGGATGGGCTGCTTCGACCACCGCCTTTAGGTCGGCTTCAACCTCGCTGAGTTCTCCCGAGCGCAGCTTGCCGACATTGATGACCACATCGATTTCGTCGCAGCCTGCCGCCACCATCTCTTTGGCCTGGGCAACCTTGATCGAGGTTGAATCAGAGCCACTGGGAAAACTGACATTGCCAACCACATGGATATTGCCCGCCCCCTGCAGCAGTTGCCGGGTGTAGGGGATGAAGCATTGTAAAACTGAAACCTGCCCAAATTGATACTGGCGGGCTGCCGCAGCCATTTCCTCGATATCGCTTTTGCTGGAAGTGGCGCGCACGCACGACAGGTCGATCATTTGGGCGATTTCTTGTGCGGTGAGTCTCATATCCATCCGATTATTTACTTGCGCGTCGAAGCTGCCGCTTCATTCAATTGATCGAACAGCTCCGGGGTGAGATCAAAATGCAGCACCTGAGCCACCACCTGGGTCCAGCCGTGTACGAAATACAACCAGCCGTCTTCCACGAACACCTTGCGGCTCTCGACCTGGGCCAGCGCTTGATGCATGAAATCCAGCTCGCCGCGGTAGTTGAACTCCCAGGCGATGCTGTTGAGCGGGAATTTTCCCTGCCAGGTGATGGGCGACCCTGGCGTGTCTTTTCCCATGCCCGTCGCGTTGATGATTATGCTGTGCGGTGGGAATTTTTCCATAATCTGGTCGTTCACCACCGGGTCCGTGTTTTGGATGTATTCGATTTCGATATCCGTTTGAAGACTGCCTACCATTTCTTTGGCGTGATCCAGCCGCCCCTGCGAGCGGTTGACAAAGGTGAACCTTTTTGGCCGGTCGCCTTTGTCTATTTTGTTGATTAAGTGCAGCAGCGTGGCAATCGCAGACCCGCCGGCGCCAAAACTGAGCACCTCGCCGCCGGTCCGGCCAAAATAGTCCTTGTCGATAATGGCATCCAGGCTGGCCCCGGAGGTAAGTGGATCCTTGGCATGACCCTCCAGCCGTCCCTCAAGCTTCGAGATGCTGGAAATCTCGCCGGTGATCTGGGCATACGGATCCAAATATTCGAACATATCGCGCGCCGCGTTGAGTAGATCAATCTTGTGAGTCGTCACCAAAGCCCCCAGTGACAGAGGGTCATACTTGATCTGCGCGACCGCCTGCCGGTAAGCCTCTGGTTCGTCATGAATTTTGCAATCCACCCCTTCCATCACGACTTCTTCCCGCCCAAGCACCTTCATCCATAAGGGGAATACTTTCATGATGGATGATTTACCAGTGGTCACCCCGATGAAGTAGAAAGTGGGCACTGTTTTCGTGGTAATAGGGTACGTACTTAACTGATTGGCTTCCATTTTTCCCTCCGCGAGATATTAATGGATCAAACCCGGGCCGATTGAATTATTTTTACGAATTCGGCCGCATTCTGGCTGATTTCAGCAAATTTTCCCTCTTTAGCCAAGGCCGGCGGGCATAATTCACTGCCTGCTCCGACCGCCACCACCCCGGCGGCGAACCAATCTTTGGCGTTGCTGGCGCTAACCCCGCCAGTCGGCATCATTGGGATATACGGGAAAGGTCCTTTGAGCGCCTTGATATAGGCTGGTCCGCCGAGCGATCCCGGAAATACTTTGACCACATCCACACCCAAACTGTAAGCCTGGAATACTTCCGTCGGCGTCAGCGCGCCTGCCATGGTTGCCAATCCGCTGCCCACCATCGCTTTGACCAGTTCCGGTTCGCAAATAGGGCTCACCAGAAAATGTGCGCCGGCGGCTTTGGCACTGGCAGCCTGCTCCGGTTTGGTTAAAGTTCCCATGCCGAGCAAAATTGAATCGCCAAATTTGCCGCTGAGGGTCTTGACGACCTCTTCCGCGTTGGGTGTGCTGTACGTAATTTCGATACCGGTCACGCCGCCTTTGACCAGTGCCTCCACCATCTGGACGGTTAAATCCGCCGATGGTCCGCGAATAACGGCCAATAAGCCTAATGATTTCACTCTTTCCAGAACTTCGCTCTTATTCATGAACTTTTCCCTTTCGTCAAATTATGCAACGCGGAACCTGGGTTCGTCACCGCGTAAAACGGCCAGACAATCCTCAAGGGCAAACCAGCCCATATTGCTGGTGGCGCCATCGGTCATGGCGCCCAGGTGCGGCGTGCAAATCACCTGCGGCAGTTGCAGCAGCGGATGTGCTGGATCGGGCGGCTCGATTGAAAATGCATCCAAACCTGCGCCGCGCAGGTGACCAGAAACCAGAGCATCGTACAGCGCGATCTCATCCACCACATCACCGCGCGAAGTATTGACCAGGTAGGCGCCTTTTTTCATTCGCGCCAGGAAGTCTGCGTTGACCAGCCGGTTGGTTTCAGTCAGCAGCGGCAGATGCAGGCTTAAGAAATCGGATTGGGCAATCACATCCTCCATGGACGCCAGCTGAATGCCGTGTTCGGCAGCAAAGGTCGGGTCTGCATAAGGATCGTACGCCAGTATGGTGCAGTCAAAGCCGGACAGGCGGCGAGCCAACTGTTTTCCGATGGCGCCCAGTCCCAATATGCCAATCACCTTGCCCTGCAGCGATAAGCCGCTCAGGCGCGGCCATTTGCCCTGATGAACTGCTTGAACCGCCTCCGGAATTTGACGGGCCAGGGTCAGGATTAATGTCAACGCCAGTTCCGCCACCGAAGCCGAATTGGCTCCCGGCGTGTTGGTGACCACGATGCCTTTGCTTTTAGCAGCTGTTAGATCGACATTATCGATTCCGACGCCGTAGCGCGAAATCACTTTCAATTGGTCGGCCCCAGCCAGAGCAGCCTGATCAATGGTATCCAGACCGGCGATAAATCCGTCCTTTCCCTTGAGCAGCTCCGCCACCTCGGCTGAAGACAGTGGCTTGCCGGTAGGATTATAGGTAACCGAAGCCACCTGCCCTTCCAACTCGGATTTCAGGCGGTTATCATTTTTGCCGTAAGAGGTCGCGGTTACCAGAATGTGTGCCTGTTTTAAATCCATGCTTACTCCTACTTTTGGTAGCGCGGGTTATCGATGATTTCAGGTCCGTTTGCGCCTTCGACCACCAATTTTCGGAAGCCCAACTGCTCGATGGTCAAGTAATTGTGTCCGGCATTGCCGGGGTAGGCAAAGAAAGTGACCAAATCTTCCTGCCGTGAGGTGCACACGGAGCGGTGTGCCCAGCGCGGCGGCACATACAACACTGACCCGGGTGACAGTCGCTCCACCGCGGTTTCCCCCTCCGGTGTTTCCATCACCATAAATCCTTCACCCCGCAGGCAGTAATAAATCTCGGCGGTGTCGATGACGGTGTGGAAATGCCCCTTGGTCATAAAATATTCGCGTCCCACCTTGCCGGGATGAACGATTGAAACGCCCATCAGGAATTCACCGGCTACTTGCGGGCGTAAGATCTCGTAAACCTCATATACCACCCGGTCGTTCTCCACCAGCATTTTTTCGTAGGCTGCTTGATCCAGACACTGCCCCTTGAGCGAACTCAGGCGGCGTTGCAGGTGGTTGTCGTAATGGGACGGGATGACTTTTGGAAAGGGCAGTGTAAAACTAAAAGGCTGATCCGGCATTAAACACTCCTGAATTTAATGGATGCCAGCAAGGCGCCTGGCGATGTTTTCGCCGAGCATCTGCTGGATTGATTTTAGGGGGATGCCCATCTGGTCGAGCCGGGTTTGAATGCTGCCTGGCAGACTAGCCAGACCCGGCCCATTGGCGATGGACTTGTACATCTCAGCTTCCGCCATGTCGGTTGCCAGGGCGATATGATCACTTAATCCGGCATTGACCATGGTCAGAATGAGCGGCCAAACATTCAATTCCGGCTGGTATTTTGGCCGGAAGAAAGTATCGTATTCCAGCAGCACACCAAAGCGGCTTAATTCAGCGTGCAGGCTGTAGTCCGGACGTTTGTCTATGTGGCATAAGACCAGCTGATGCGGTGCAACGCCTTGATCGGTGAAATAGAGAACCGCTTTTTCCGCCAGCTGACCTCTTTCTGTGTGAATTTCCAGCAGCATTCCCGTTTCACAGGCAGCGGCAGCCGCGGCTTCAACTGCTGCCTGGGGCGTGTCCTTCCAATCCGCTTCCAACGCAATTTTGATGAACCCGGCCCGAGGCTTTTCTTTATTCCCGCTGTATTCTTCCAGCCCTACCCGGCACTCGGCGGTCAAGTGATCGGCTATCTTGCTGGTCTGAGCGCCAAACAGCCAGTAGTCCGCAGGATAATATTTTCTGCGATGAAATCCGGTGGAGGCAATAATATTGACGCCTGATTCTTTTGAAAGTCGAATCAGCTGATTGATATCCCGGCCGCAGCCGCCTGGCTGGCAGTCCAACAACGTTCCACCTCCAGCCGCCCGGTAGCTCAGCAATTCGTTTCGGATCAGATCGAACTGATCCAAAACCGGGGCTGCCGCATCCGCGCCCGGGGTTGCCCCGATCCACACGTGGTTATGGGCATCCGTGATGCCCAGTGTCTCGTGGGATTTTTGCCCAAGGACTGTATTGACCGGGCGTGGAGCGGCAAAAGGAGGATGAGATGAGTTCTCCACAGAATCAGGGTTCCAGTACAATTTTGAGTGATTTTCGGTTTTCAGCCGCCGCGAAGGCCTCGATGGCGCTGCTTAATGGAAAACGCTGGCTGATTAAATCTGATAGGTCGACCAGGCCGGTATTGACAATTTCTGCCGCCTGCCAGCAGTCGTGCGTGCTGCAGGCCGTCGTCCCAGTGATGATCAATTCCTTGTAATGCACCTGGTTGGAATCAAAGTTGATGGTCGGTCGTTCTTTCGGCAGGCCGCCGAAAAAGTTGATCCGTCCGCCAATGGCTGCCAGCGCCAGCGTTGATTCCTGGGCTGCATGCACCGGCGCAGCCACAATGATAGCGTCCGCGCCGCGCCCCTGGCTTAATTGCAGCACTACCTGCTTAAGATCTTCTTCCAAAGGGTTGACCACCCGGTCAGCGCCCATGGTTCGGGCTTGCTCGGCGCGTTCGGCCAACGGTTCACTGACGATTACCACGCCAGCGCCGCGCATTTTTGCCAGTTTCGTGTGCATCACCCCGATCGGTCCGGAGCCAATCACCAGCACCACTTCACCAGGTTGAATATGCAGCGCATTTTGGCCGCGCAAAACACAGGCAAACGGTTCCAGCAGAGCTGCCACTGCCGGGTCAACCGATTCGCGGATCGGAATGACATTCCCCTGCCGCACCGCGTTAGCTGGGACGCGCACATACTCCGCGAAACCCCCATCGATGGTGATCCCGATAGCGTCATAGTTGGCGCACAGGTTATTGTTGCCGCTGATGCATTGGACGCAGTGCCCGCAGCCCATATTCGGCGCGATGAAAACCCGCTCGCCCAGGGTGAATCCGTCCAGACCGCCGCCAATTTTTTCGATGGTGCCGACCACCTCATGCCCGGGGATGCGGACGACGCCAGGCGCAAACATACGGTGCTGGCCATGGATAATGCGCAGATCGGTGGCACAGATACTGGCGCTCAGCACTTTTACCAGCAGTTCGCCGGCTTGAATTTGTGGAAGCTCCACCTGTTCCACCCGCAAATCATTTGGTCCGTGAAAAACCGCGGCTAGCATATTGATCCTCCGAAGAATGGATTAACCGGTAATTTCCTTCAAATACACCGGCCGCTGCTCCAGGAACGATTTTGTCCCTGCTAGAACCCCGGCTACCGCCCAGCGACCGTCGTTCCCGCCTGCCCGCGGCGTATTGCCCGACTGAACGCATTGAACGAAATGCTCCAGCTCGTAAATGTAGGCCCACTGGAAACGTTCCGGCCAGGTGCGCACGATGGGGGTGATCAAACCCTGGTCGCGGTTGGTGCATACGACGACCGCCTGCCCCTCGAGCGTGCCAATTTGCATGATGCCCTTATCGCCGATGATTTCGACGCGGGCGTCATAACCATAACCGCACGGGCAGACCCCGGAGATCAAACCCAAACCACCGGCTTCAAATTTAACGTTGACCAGCACATTGTCATAAAAATGCGGGGTATCCACATTGTTGGCCGGTCCCTTGAAATTTGCCACTTCGGTGTAAACCCGCTCCAGGTTCGAACCCATAAACCAGCGCAAGGTATCCCAGTCGTGGCTGTTGACCTCCGCCAGCATGCCGTTGGAGGTGCGCAGGTCGCGCGCCCAGGGCGGCGGCAGTCCCGGCCCGTGCGTGTTGGACTTAATCATCATGGGCACGCCAATTTCGCCGCCTTCGATGCGCTGCCAGGCAGCCGTGAATTCCGGATCAAAGCGGCGCATAAAGCCGATCTGCAGCAGCACCTGGTTGCGTTCCACAGCCGCGTTAATCGCATCGCATTCCTGTAAATTCAAAGCCATCGGTTTTTCCAGGAAGACATGCTTGCCATGGTCAGCGGCCAGTTCGGTGAGCGGCAAATGGGTCGGGGTCGGGGTGGTGATCACCACAGCGTCAAAGGCTTCGCCCTCCAGCGCCTGTTCCAGGCTTTCATAGCTGGCTTCAATACCAAACTCGGCGGCCGTTTCCAAACGCACCGTTTCCACCGGATCTACCAGGGAGACAATTTTTCCAGCTGGAACATGTCGGGTGATCGCGCGGGAATGATTCTTCCCTACCCGGCCAGCACCGATCATGCAAATACGAACTTGTGATTTCACGCGCTGCTCCTTAAAGATTGTTACGATCTACTGAGTAAAAAACCGGTTAAGCATGGTTTCCATCTGGATGTAGCGTTCCACCAGTGGTTGGTAAGCTAAGTGCCGCTCCGCATCCGGTTGTACCGCGGCCCCATCCGGGATTGCCGTGCGGGCTGCATGTTCAGCCAGGTTATCAATTAACCCGGCCGCCTTGCCGGCGATCATGGCTGCACCCCAGGTGCCAAATTCATTTCCGGCCAGACGCAGGTACGGCACACCCAGCACATCCGCTTTGAGTTGATTCCAGGCTGCCCCGCGAGCGCCGCCGCCAGCTACCCGGGCTTCGGTCAACTGAAGGTCCGGCAGCAATTCGCGCAGGATCCGCAAGTAATAGGCGTATTCAAAGGCTACCGATTCCAACATGGCGCGGAAGAAATGCGCCTGATTATGCGACCAGGAGAGGCCTATCCAGGCGCCGCGCATTTGCGGACTGGCCGGGCAAATCCGGCCGCCAAGGTGCGGGGAAAAGAACAGCCCATCCGACCCGGGAGCCACTGAAGCAGCCAATTCCATCATCTCGGCGTAAACATCGCCGCTGCTCTCGAGGGTCTGTCCCTTGTGTGTGTTATAGAAATTGTCGCGGAACCAACGCAGGGCCAACCCGCCTCCGCCAATATAGGCCAATGGATTCCATAGGCCTGGCACCACTGACCGCATGGTCAGGAGGGCGCGGTTTTTGGTGTCTGCCACAAATTGATCGGTGCAGCTGGCCAGCACCGAGGCGGTTCCGGCCACATCGAAAACCATTCCCGGTTCTACAATCCCAGCCCCCAGCGCATTAGCTGCCGTGTCGCCAGCCCCGGCAGCGATTAAAGTTCCGGCTGCCAGTCCAAACTTCTTTGCTGCTTGCTCGGTCACCTCACCCACCACGCGCCACGGCTCGACGATGGCGGGCAGCTTTTCCGCGTCCAATCCAAATTTGGTGCACAACTCGGCAGACCACTCGCCTTTTTGAGCGTCCGCGAAGCCGGAGAAGTGGATGTAGGTGTAATCGATAAAAGCCTGATCAGCTTTTAATCCAGCCATCTGCGCCGCGACATACGTCCCCGGCATAACAAAGCGGGCTGTGCGTTGATAAACATCAGGTTGCTCGTGCTTCCACCACAACATTTTTGGGCCGTGATCGCAGGTTGGCGGGCAGCCAGTCAGCTGTGTGATGCGCTCGCCATACTCACAGTCCATGAGTTGAATATACGGCTCGCAGCGCATGTCTAACCACGAATCAAATCTTGCGACGGGTTCAAAGGCTTCGTCCACCAGGCCGACGCCGGCCATCTGCGAATCGAATGCGATGGCAGCCACTTCGCGGGGATCAATGCCGCTGGCCTGCAGGCAGCTGCGAACGGTGAGTGCAGCCGTTTCGTAAAAATCTTTCTGATCCTGCTCCACCGTTCCAGGTTTCGGGTAATAGAGGGGAACTTCGGCGCTGGCTTCGCCAACCTTTTTTCCGTCAACTTGATACAGCGCTGCCTTGGTGCCGCTGGTTCCCAAATCTACGCCGATCAAGTATTTTTTCAAAATAAATTACTCCAGGGACCGTATTGGATCCGTTCACGGAATTTCAGCCGCAAGGCATGCAGCCAGATCAAATTGTCACTTGATAAAGGGATTGCCGGCCGAAGCGCCGGCGAGAAGATCAACCGGAATCGTGCTGGCGTACCAAATCGACCTCAAATCGCGACCGGTCGCCGCGATGCAGAGCATGGTAATACTCAATCGGTTGGCCGCTTTCGGTGTAGCTGACGCTGTCCAGCATCATCAACGGCGCGCCCGGCTCAACTTCCAGCAAGGCGGCCTCTGTCTCGTTGGCCAGCACGGCTTCGATATAGCGGCGTCCGCGCGTAATGAAAATTCCGCCTTCCTTTTCGAGGAACTCATACAGCGAGCGGTTGGTCAGGTCAACCGTCGCCAACGGCGGGTAGACATCCAGTGGAATATAGGTTGTCACGACTAAAATGGGCTCGTCATTGATGAAACGCAGGCGCTGGATGTCAACCACCAATGTTCCGAGCGGAATGTCCAGAAACTCGGCCACTTTCTCGGACGCCGGGGCAAGCCGCTGGTGCAGCACGCGTGTCACAGGCTGCAAGCCGCGTTCGACCATGTCCTGGTAAAACCCGGTTAACTTTTGAATCAGCCCTTCATTGATTTTGGGCTCGGCGATGAAGGTGCCCTTACCTTTGCGGCGCGTGATGACCCCGCTCAATTCAAGCTCGCGGAGTGCCTGCCGCACCACGGTACGGCTGACCCCATACGTATCACACAGTTCCTGCTCGCCGGGAATTTGCTCGCCTGGCGCCCATTTTTTGTCTTGGATTTGATCTTTGAGTAAATCGATGAGCTGGATGTAGTACGGGATGTGGCTGCTGAAATTTATCGTTGGAAGGATCGCCATAGGTCACTCTTTAACCGAATGAATCTTGTAATCCTGTTATTACAACTCATTATAGAGGCGTTATTTCTGCCTGTCAATAGTCAAAGCCGATTTCGGTTCCGGTGAAAAAGAAAGTTATAACTATATAATCATAACTTTATCTTAAAAAATCAAATATTCGAATTTATTAACATAATTTCTATTGAAATTGGTCATCGTCGTATATATAATAATGTTATCCTGTAATAACAGGTTTCCATCATTTTCCCCCATTTTTTCAATTTAATATCCTTTTCAATGGTTCCGTTACAAACCGGCTTAAACACTATACCCGATCGTTTTGCCCGCGTGCATCTCTCATTCAAACCATCAACAATTTCAGGAGGAATGAAATGAAAGTCGGAATCGATAGTTATTGCTACCATCGCTTTTTCGGTGAAGTGTATCCCGATCAAAAACCCCCGGCCAAAAACATGACGATGGAAGATTTCCTCACCCGTGCCCACGAACTTGGCGTGGACGGCGTTTCGCTGGAATCCTGCTTCTTCCCCTCCTATGATGCCGGCTGGTTCAAGGAACTCAAAGGCCAGTTGGACGATTACAAATTTGACCGGGTCTATGCCTGGGGCCACCCGGATGGTCTGGAACGCGGACAAAACTGGACTGCCTATAACGAAATGATCACCATGATCCCGTATGCCAAACTGATTGGCGCTGATGTGATGCGCGTGGTCGGCAGCAGCCTGATGTTCCGCCATGAGCCGCACGGTCCGCAAATTGCGGCCCTGGTAAAGATGTTCAAAGAGGCGGTCAAAGTGGCTGACGATAACGGCGTAAAACTAGCTGTCGAAAATCACATCGATTTCACCTCGGATGAGATTCTGCAGATGTTGGGTGAAGTTAACTCCGATTCCTTCGGCTTGAACTTCGATACGGGCAACTTCCTGCGTCTGCTGGATGACCCGATTGCCGGCATGGAAAAATTAGCCCCCTACACACTCGCCACTCACGTCAAAGATCTGTACCCGGATAAAAACGCGCGGCCGACCGATTGGCATTTCTTCGCCGGCGTTCCGGTCGGACAGGGATTGATCAATAATGAAGCGCTCGCCCAACTACTGCACAAAGCCGACTTCAAAGGTTTCCTGGCGGTAGAAATTGACCACCCCCACACCGATTGGACCGGCCGCGAAGATGAAGCCGTGGCGCTGAGCGTCAAAGAGTTGAAGCGGATCGCTGCTACATTGAATTAGCTCCGATTTCATGAGTTTTTTCCATATTCTGAACCATTCCAAGGAGACCCGCTCATGAAACCAGTAAATGTGGCCATCATTGGCACAAAATTTATGGGCAAAGCCCACAGCAACGCCTGGACCAATGCACCCAAATTCTTCGAGGTCGGGCTCAAGCCCGTGCTCAAAGTCGCCTGCGGCCAGGACCCAACCGGAACCGGTGATTTTGCCAAAAATTGGGGCTGGGAAGAAACCGAAACCGACTGGAAAAAAGTCGTAGAGCGGCCAGATATCGATATCGTCGATATCTGCACCCCCACCTACCTGCATAAGGACATCGTGCTGGCAGCGGCCAAAAATGGCAAGGCGATTTTCTGTGAAAAACCGGTAGCCTTAAATTACGCTGAAGCCAAAGAGATGTATGAAGCCGCCGAAAAAGCCGGCGTCCTTCATTATCTCAATCACAACTACCGCCGCACCCCCGCCATTGCCTTCGCCAAAAAGATGATCGAGGACGGCAAGCTCGGTCAAATCTTCCACTGGCGCGGTACCTACCTGCAGGATTGGATCACCGACCCGAATTTCCCGCTCACCTGGCATTTGCAGAAAAAATATGCCGGCGCTGGCCCGCATTATGATCTCAATTCGCACAGCGTGGATCTGGCTCGCTACCTGATCGGCGAAGTGGATTCGGTCACCGCGATGATGAAAACTTTCGTCACTGAGCGCCCGCTGCCGGGTCGGGATGCCGGAACCTTCAAATCCGGTACGGGTGCTGCCGAAAAGGGCAAAGTCACGGTGGACGATGCCTCCTTCATGGTGGTCGAATTTGCTAACGGCGCTCTGGGCTCCTTCGAAGCCAGCCGTTTTGCCAGCGGCCGCAAAAATTACAACTACTTCGAAATTTACGGCAGCAAGGGCAGTTTGTTATTCAACCTGGAACGCATGAATGAGCTGGAGTTCCTCAACCTCGAGGATCCGGCGGACGAGCAGGGCTTCCGCACAATTTTAGTGACCAACGCCAGCCACCCCTACGTGGGCGCCTGGTGGCCGCCTGGTCACATCATAGGCTACGAACACGAATTTACCCACGCTGTAGTGGACTTCCTGGCCGCCCTGGAAAAAGGCACCGCCATCACCCCCAACTTATTGGATGGCGTCAAGGATATGCAGGTATTGGAAGCTGCCATTATTTCGGCCAACACTGGCCGGAAAGTCGCCGTAGCCGAAGTCAAATAACTTAATCCGGGGTGGGATGTCGCAGAGATTTCTCATCCCGGTCTTTTTCTGAAATCCTAAAGTTGGAGATCTATATGAAAGCCATCCTGGTACCGGTATTTTTCAAAAGCGCCGACGATCCAGACTTTGTTAAGCAATTAGCCGCCATCCAGCCGCTGCTGGCTGACGTTGCCGAGTTCCTTGAACCAGTAAAACTTGGCAGCCCCATCCCGCCAACCGATGGCGTTATTTTCCCGCAGATGCTAGGCGACGCCTACCGCCGGCTGGAAGAAATCCAGGCGCTGCCGCAGCCCATCATGGTGGTGACCTCGGAGTTCGGCACGGTTTCCATGTGGGATTGGGAAATCAACACGTACCTCACCGCCAAAGGCGTCAAGGTGATTGCACCTAACACGCTGGACAAAACGGTTATTGCCTGCAGGGCTTTTGCGCTCAAGCGTCAGTTGAAACAGTCAAAATTTTTGGTATACCAGGATCAGCCTGCCAGTGCCGGCGGCAACCAGGATGAAATCTTCAAGCGTTTTTACTGGTGGGAACCGGAATGTGTGGCTGCCATCGAGAACCGCTACGGTTTGAAAATCGTTCAAAAAAGCTTCAAACAGTTGGCCGCGGATGCCCGGGCCATCCAAGACGAGGATGCACAGCGGGTGTGGAACGAGAAACAGGCCCGGACACCGGTCGCGGGACTAACCAATCGTGCCGTCCTTAGCGCCGTCAAGCTTTACATGCAGGTGAAAGCGGATTTGGACGCCGATCCGTCCATTATCGCCGCCGGCATGAACTGCTTGAACGAGTCACGCTTCTGCGAAACCACCCCCTGTCTGGCCTGGAATTTCCTGTACGAAGATCAGCGCATCATATGGGGCTGCGAAGGCGACACCGTGTCCATGCTGACCGAGGTGCTGCTGGCTAAAACCATCGACATGCCTTTCATGATGACCAATCTGTATCCGTTCTTGATGGGTCAGGCTGCACTAAAGCACGAACACATCCCTAACTTCCCGCCTGTGGACGGGAACCCCAACAACTACATTCTGGCAGCCCACTGCGGCTATCTCGGCGTGGTGCCGCAATCTTTCTCAACCGAATGGACCTTGCGCGGAAAAGTTTTGGCGATTGTCGATGACAACGCACATGCCATGGATGCCCGCCTGCCGGAAGGCCCAATTACTCTGGTGAAGCTCACGCCGCCTTTTGACCGGTGGAGCGTCATAGAAGGGCAGCTGCCCAAATATGCGCAATTTTCCGATTCACACTGCCTAAACGGCGCTGTGATCGAAGTACCCAATGGCCCCAAAATGGTGGATGAGGTGGTTTCGCACCACTACATCATCACAACCGGTCACAACCAGAATGCTCTGGAGATGGTTTCCAAAGTTTTTGATCTGGAAATTAAAACGATCTAGCAAAATTTCAGGTACTATCTACCGAATCAGGTAGATCTCACCCCGTCATGGAAGTGCGAATGGGAATCCCCCGAGAACAAATCAACAAGAAATTCAAATCTCTAGCGCTGCTGGAAACCCCAGATTGGCTGCGTCAGGCGGATGAATTGCCAAACCGTCTATACATCACCCGCGCCGAGAATGAATTATTGGATTTAATTCGCGCCGGCGGCGATGTGACCAAGGCTGACCTTGTCAACCTTACCGATTATTCGCGCACCAAAATTACCGGCTGCATCGATTCCCTGCTGCAAAGAAAATATATTGTCGAAAACGATGTGAAAGAGTATTCCGGCGGGCGCCGCTCCAAAACCTACAGCATTAACGGTGGATTGGCGCTGGTCGCCGGGGTGGACATTGGCGCCACCAGCATCGATTTTGCGGTCGCCGACCTGACCCAGAAAATCCTGATCCGTTATAGCGAACCGGCGTCTGTGCGTGAAGGTCCCCTGAAAATTTTAGGGCGGGTTTGCACCCTGCTGGAAAAAATGATCCGTGAAAGCGGTCTGCAGGTCGAAAATGTCATGGGCATCGGCATTGGCATTCCAGGCCCGGTGGATTTTTCCCTTGGAACGGTGGTGTCTCCGCCCATCATGCCAGGCTGGGATAAATACCCCATTATTCAAACCATGCAGCAATGGTTCCCGCATGCCAACGTGGTGGTCGATAACGACGTGAATGTCATGGCGCTGGGCGAAATGAACGCCGGAGTCGGCAGCGGCATCAGCGACATGATTTTTGTAAAGATCGGCACCGGCATTGGCTCGGGGATAATTTGCCAGGGCAATATTTACCGCGGCGCCAGCGGCTGCGCCGGGGATATTGGGCATATCAGCGTCGATAAAAATGGACCCTTGTGCCATTGCGGCAACCGCGGCTGTCTGGAAGCCATGACCGGCGGTCCAGCGATGGCTGAGCGGGCGGTCACCGCGGCGATCGCCGGTAAGAGCCCGATCCTGATGAACCGTTACCTGGCCAACGGAGACAAATTAACCGCGGAGGATATCGGGCACGCCGCCCGCGAAGGCGACAACGTCTCCAATGAAATTATTCGCGAGAGCGGTCAAATGCTGGGTGATGTGCTGGCCAGCCTGGTCAATTTCTATAACCCCCAGATGATCGTCATTGGCGGCGGCGTGAGTAACCTTGGCAACCTACTCCTCTCTTCCATCCGCCAGACCGTGCTGAACCGCTCGACTCCGCTGGCAACCCGCAACTTGAATATCGTATTTTCTGCCACCGGCGCCGACGCCGGCGTGATCGGGGCAGTCAGCCTGGTGATGGATTACTTATTTACTATCCTCCCTTCCAGCAGCAATGGTACCGGATATGAGGATTAGGAGTCTTTTATGAAATTTGGCATCAACACCTTTGTGTGGGTATCTCCCTGTTCCACCGCCGATATCCGAGATTTGGCGCCCAAGGTCAAGCAGATGGGATTCGAAATCCTCGAGATCGCCTGTGAGAAACCCGCGCTGCTGAACCCCGCAGAAATTAACAATATCCTGAAGGAAAATCATTTGGAAGGCATCATTTGCGGCGCGTTTGGCCCGGACCGCAATCTCGGCAGCCAAAATCCTGTTTTTGTTGAAAATGCCAAACAATACATCCGCTGGTTGATCGATGCTGCCGCCGAAATCCAGTCGCCCATCGTGTGCGGGCCCATGTACTCAGCCGTCGGCAAAGAACACCTTGAGAATGAAGCCGACCGGCAGGCTGAATGGCAGCGCTCGGTTGCGGGTGTGCGGGAGATGGCGCAGTACGCTGCCCCCAGGAACGTAAAATTGGCCCTGGAGCCGCTCAACCGCTTCGAGACAGACATGATCAACGTTGTCTCGCAGGGTCTGGAATTTATCCAACAAACTGGGATGGACAATGTCGGTTTCCACCTCGACACATTCCATATGCATCTGGAAGAGAAACACAGCGCAGCAGCCATCCGGGCAGCCCACCCGCGCATTTTCCATTTTCACGCCTGCGAGAATGACCGCGGCGTCCCCGGAACCGGGCAGGTGCGCTGGGACGAGGTGGCGAAAGCCTTGAAAGACGTGCATTACGACGGGCCGGTCGTCATCGAATCATTCACGGCGCAGGTAAAGGAAATTGCGCGCGCTGTCTGCATCTGGCGCGAGATTGCGCCCAGTCAGGATGCCATCGCAATGGACGGCCTGAAGTATCTTAAATCCCTCTTGAACTGAAAGTACGGGATCAAATCGAGGTAACGATGATCGAAGAACAAATTGAAGGGTTGAGAGAAGAAAACACCGAGGAAGTTCCCTTGCTGGAAGTTCGCAATATTACCAAGCGGTTCCCAGGCGTCCAGGCATTGTTTGACGTCTCGCTTAAGTTTATGCCGGGTGTGGTACACGCTGTGGTTGGTGAAAACGGTGCCGGCAAATCCACCTTGATGAAAATCATGGCTGGAGCCTATGTCCCGGATTCAGGCGATATCCTGTTGGAAGGCAAAAAAGTCTCGTTTTCGCACCCCAAGCAAGCCCATGAGCAGGGTGTCAGCATCATTTATCAGGAGTTTAATCTGCTGCCAGACCGGACGGTAGCACAGAATATATTCCTGGGGCGCGAACCGTCCAAATTCGGCGTCATCGATGCCAATGCACTGCATAAAATGGCCCTTGTCGTTCTTAAAGAAGTGGGCATGGAAGACATTATTAAACCCACTGCCATGTGTCATACCTTATCCGTTGCTGAACAACAGATTGTCGAAATTGCCAAGGCCATTTCGTTCAATTCCAAGGTGCTGATCATGGATGAGCCCACCGCGGCATTGAGTTCAACCGAGGTCCAAATCCTGGATGACTTGATCGTCAAGTTAAAAGCGCGCGGCATGGCGATCATCTTCATCTCGCATCGTCTCAATGAAGTATTTGACATTGCCGACGTCATCACAGTCTTAAAAGATGGAGTGCTGGTCGGTACGGTGGATAAAAAAGCAGCCACAACCCATAAAATTGTCCATATGATGGTCGGACGGGAACTGGATCACTATTTCCCGCCGCTGGGAAATGCAGATGATTTTGGACCGGTTGTCCTTTCCGTAAAAGGCGGCAACAATCCTTTCCTGACGGATATCAACCTTGAATTGCGCCGAGGCGAAGTTGTGGGCGTGGCAGGGCTGCAAGGTTCCGGGCGTACTGAACTGGCTGAGGCGCTGTTCGGTGTGACCCCCTTCAAGTCCGGAAGCGTAACGCTGATGGGCAAGCCTGAATTAGTGCGAGCCCCTTCCCAGGCCATTAAAAAGCAAATGGGGTTTGTGACTGAAGATCGAAAATCGGAGGGTATATGGCCAAGGCAGCCCATCCGCGACAACATGTTGATGACCGTACGCGCGATTCAATTTATGTTCGGCGTCATCATGAAGGATGGAATCCGCAAGTCGCGTTCGCTAGTGCCTTCTCTCGGGAAACAGGTCGATGTCCGCACGGATAGCTACGATCGCGAAGTTCAATTCCTCAGCGGCGGAAACCAACAAAAGGTCGTGCTGTCGAAGTGGCTAGCCTCGGATGCCAAAATTTTCATTTTTGACGAACCCACCCGCGGCATCGACGTGGAAGCCAAAGCCAGCATTCACGACATGATCCGCGACTTAACCAAAAAAGGCATCGCTGTTTTGATGATCTCCTCGGAATTACCTGAAATTATTGGCATGAGCGACCGGATTCTGGTGATGCGGGATGGCCGGATTGTTGGCGAGCTTCCGGCGAAATCGAGTGAAAATGACATTATGCTGATGGCCACTGGTCACATACCGGGTGATGGTTCCGACCACCAAGTGCCGGCAGGAGTAAATTAACATGACCACCACCACCATTACAAAGAAAAGCTTCAGAGAAGTATACCGATCTTTACATATTCCCCCGGTCTACTACTTTTTGATCGTTGTTTTCCTCACCAGTGGGATCCTCGACCAGCTGTATTCCGACGGGCAAATCCTTTCCAACCCATTAATCGGAATGAACATCCTGGTGCGTTCGGTGGCTCTGGGTATCGTAGCCATCGGTCAAACACTGGTGATCATCGGCGGGTCGATCGACCTTTCGGTCGCCTACCTCATCAGCATTACCTCGGTCATGTCATCTTATGTCATGCAAGGCAAACCTGAGAATGTTTTCAAGGCTATCGTGGTCGTGTTTGCCATTGGCGCAGTGGTGGGGCTGGTGAACGGCTTGATCGTCACAAAATTGAGGGTCAACCCATTTATCGCCACGCTTGGCACCAGCTTGATCCTCAAGGGCATCATCAACGGCACCTTTTCCAATTACACTGGCAGCGTGCCGCGCAGTTTTGAGTTTTTCGGCTACGAAAGGGTTGGCTCCATTCCGGTCTCCGTCATCATCTTGTTCCTGATCGTTATCGGCGGCTGGTTTGTCCTCTCGAAAACCAAGTTTGGCGCCCACCTGTATGGCGTGGGTGGAAATGATGAGGTTGCCCGCCTCTCCGGCTTGCGGACCGACCGCGTGGTGATCGGCGCACACATCATCTGCAGCCTGACAGCGGTTCTGACCGGGTTGTTCATTGTCAGCCGCCTGCGCGCCGGCGCCCCATGGGTCGGCCCTGACGGCGTCTATGACCTGGAATCCATCGCAACGGTGGTTATCGGCGGCACCCTGCTCTCCGGCGGTAAAGGCGGAGTTTGGGGCACCCTGGCTGGCGTGATCATCTTCGGCATTCTCGATACGGCGTTCAATCAGTTGGGTGTAAATCCGTACCTGACCATTGTGATCCGGGGAGCGATTGTCATCTTGGCCGTAGCAAGTTACACCTACCGATCGAAATTACAAGTGGCGTAAGGAGATACCCTGATGACGACAGCTGCGATAACCCCTCAATCCGGTGTTTCTAAATTTCTCCACTTTGTCTGGTCGAATATTAAGAAAATCCCGCCGGTTTACCCGGTGTTCCTGGTACTTTTCATCGTGGTAAGTTTCTTAAGCCCGACGTACTCATCCATGAACGGCATCATGGCTTTCCTGCGCCGCACCGCTCCACTGGCAATTTTAGCCATCGGCCAGATGATCGTGCTTTCCTCAGGCGGTTTTGACCTCTCCATTGGCTCCCTGGTCACCATGGTGTGCCTTGGCAGCTCGTTGCTTTTGAACAACGATCCTGCCAACGCTTACCCGGCCATTGGAATCATGATGTTGATCGGAATCTCCATCGGGATGGTCAATGGGCTGGTGGTCTCCTACTTGAAAGTTCCGTCTTTCATCGTGACGCTCGGGATGATGCTGCTGGTCAAAGGCCTGGTGCTGTATTGGGTCGGAGGCGCACCCAAGGGTTACTTCACCGACAACTGGCGAATGTGGGGCCGCGGATATATAGAGAATGTACCCGTATTCGGCCGCTTTCCGATCGGTTTAATCGTGTTGATCGTCGTCGGTCTGTTGATCTGGTACCTGTACCATCGCACCAACTTCGGCAAGCAGGTGCTGGCCATCGGAGATAACGTTCGGGCAGCCCGGCTGTCTGGCGTACGGGTCAATTTGATTCGGGTAGCCGCTTTTGTCACCTGCTCCATTCTGGCAGTCATCGGCGGTGTTATGACTGGCGGCTATGGCGGCGTCAATGTCACCATCGGCGAAGGAATGGAAATGCAAGCCATCGCTGCCTGCGTGGTTGGCGGCGTTCTGCTCGGCGGTGGCAAAGGGAATGTCCTCAATGTGATTTTTGGCGCTTACACCCTGGAAATCTTGATTTCCATGTTGACCTTACTTGGTCTTCCCAAGCCTTATAAAGACGTAGTCCAAGGCTTGATTATTATCGGAGCAGTTGCTTACGTCGCTTATATGGCCAGGAAGAAACGCTAAAGCGTCAGATGATTGGCTCCGATTGAACCAATAATTTCAAGATAAAGGAGGTGATCGCAGATTAATAACAATCAACAAATGGTTTGTGTCAGAAGTGTTGACCATCATCCAATTGCACGATTTTTAGGAGGAGGAACTCCCAAATGAAAAAAAGTCTATATTACGTTATGACCGTCCTGTTCATCCTTTCGATGCTGGTAACGGCCTGCGCACCAAAAGCAGCCGAAACCCCCACTGCGGAAGCTCCAGCTGTTGGCGAACCGACAGCCGCTGCCCCCGCTAAGGCAGAGAACCCTGGCTTGCAAATGGAACAGGCTGCTGTGGCTGCACAATTTTTCACCGATGAAGCCTATGAAGAGTCGCTGGCTTTGATGGAAAATAAGCCTCTGAATCCAGAAGCCCCAGTCTATCTGCAGTACCTCATCGATGATCCTACCGACATCTCCAAATACTCGCAATACACCAAAAAAGAAGGCCCCTATAACCTCTGCTTCTCCAATGCAGGCGTTAATAACCCCTGGCGTGTTGTCGGTTATACGGATATGGGCGAACAGGTCCTCGAGCTCCAGGAAGCTGGCGAAATCAACAACTTCTACCACTTTGATGCCAATGGTAGCGATGAGAAACAGATTGCCGACATCGAAGATTTAATCAACACCCCCGATAAATGCGACCTGCTCATCGTCTCCCCCAACACCAGTGAAGCCCTCACCCCGGTTGTTGAAAAAGCCTGCGAAGTTCTGCCGGTTGTGGTCTTCGACCGCGGCGTCCTCACCGACTGCCCAGTCATCTTCGAAAAGACCATTGGCGGTTATGCCTTCGGTATCTCTGGCGCTCAGTTTATCGTTGACAACCTGCCGGAAGGAGGCAATGTACTCGCCTTCCGCATTCTGCCTGGCGTAGATGTGCTTGAGCAACGCTGGGGTGCTGCCCGCAAGATTTTCGAGCAGAATCCCCAGTTGAACGTCATCGGCGTTGAGTTCGTGGCCTACGACTCCTTCAAAGCCAACACCGTGGTCACCGACTATCTGGCCAAATACGGCCAGATCGACGCGGTCTGGATGGATGCCGGCGGTACCGCTGTCACCATTCTGGAAGCCTTTGAAGATGCCGGCGCGGACTACCCGAAGGTTATGGTCGGCGAAGATCAGAACGACTACCTGAATTTCTGGAAAGAAAAAGGTCTGACTGCCATCGCCCCCACCTTCCCAACCTACCAGTGGCGCACCGCCATCCTGGCCTCCCTGATGTTCCTCAAGGGCGAGACTGTCCAGCATCGCTGGGTTCTGCCCCAGGTGGATGTCACCCAGGCCAATTTGGAGCAATTCGCTCAGCCGAACATGCCCCCGCTGCACTACACCATGTGCGGTTGCGAGGACATGAAAAACTATCCGGATGCCTGGATTAACGTTGACGTTTCCAAATACGACAAGCTGTACAAGTAAGCCAGCTTGAAGTTGATTTAGATTTAGAGCCCGCTCGAATTTCGGGCGGGCTCTACTTTCAACATAAAACCCATTCCATGAAAGGGGTTCGATATCCATGATCGAGATCGGATTTCATACAGACGCCTTCAATAGCAGTTATTGGAGTTTTGAGCAGAGCCTGCAATGGGCGCAAAAAAATGACGTACATTGGATCGAATGCGGTATGGTGGACGGCGTCAGTTGGATCCACGGACTGGGATATCAACCGCATGTCGCCAGTTGGGAAGACCCCGAATTGTGGCGCCGCACCGCGGAGAACTACGGTGTGCGTTTCTCGCAGATCGACGCCGCCTTCCCGCTCTCCAAGCCGGAGGGTGCCACGCTGGGCGTCGAGTATGCCCTCCGGACCATCCGCTGGGCGTACCTGGCGGGTTGCGATCATATCGACACCACCGACGACCGTTTTGCCCCCAAGGGGTTGACCCACGATCAGGCCATGGAGAGTATGAAGCGCTCCTACGGTCAGATCGTCGAGGTGGCAGAGCGCTACAAAATGATCATAGATATCGAACCTCATGGTTTTTACACCACCAAACCTGAGTTCATGGAACAAATGCTAGCCTTTGTGGACAGCCCCTACCTGCGCATGAACATGGATACCGGCAACACATTTATTGCCGGGCAGGATCCAGTGGCTTTTTTGAACCAATTCAAAGACAAAGTCAGCCATGTGCATGTTAAGGATGTCAGCGATACGTTGGCAGCCGCCCTGCGCGGCGAGCTGACTGGCATCGCCGTCAGCCAGTGCGCCATCGGCGACGGTGTGAACCGCGACAATATCAAAAAATGCATCGATATCCTGGTGGATATCCATTACGACGGCGTCATCAGCCTGGAATGTGAAGGCCAGGGCGGCCCGATGATCGAAAAAAGCCTGGGCTTTGTGCGTGAAATCGTTGCCGATGCCAATACGCGCATGGCAGCCAAAAAATAAACCTTGCAGCAGAGGAGAACACGATGGGTAAAATTTTTCTCGGTGTAAATATGGAGTTTGTGCGGCACCACGACAAACCGTTTGCCTGGGGCGTCGAAAAAGCCGCTGAAATCGGCTATGAGTATATCGAACCCATGGTGCACTGGGGCCGCGAGCTGTTAAGTGAAGCCCGCTATTTTCACAGCGTATCCATGTTCGACGATCCGCGCTGGGCGCGGGATCTGTGCGAGAAACACAATATCAAGATGTCCGGTCTTTCCTCGCACACCCCGCTATGCAAGCCGGAGATTTCAGTCGAGTACCTCAAGCAAGCTATCCGCTGGGCCTCTGACGCCGGCGCGCCGGTGGTCAACACAGACGAAGGTCCCAAACCTGAGTGGACCACCCGCGAGATGGACTTCACATTAATGACTTACACCCTGAAAGAAGCCGCCATGGTTGCCGAGCGCTACGGCATCAAGATCGGGTTGGAACCGCACCAGCAGTACAGCAAGTCGCTGGAAGGATTGGACAGCATCTATAACCTGGTCAAGTCTCCGGCCATTGGCATCAACTATGACACCGGCAACAGCTACCTGGCTGGTACCACCGACACCTACGAATGGCTCGAACACGTGAATGACTGCCTGGTGCATTTGCATGCCAAGGACATCAGCTTCTCGCAAAGCGGCGAGGAACGCGGCAAGGTAACCGGCACGCCGGTGGGCTGCGCCTGCGGTGACGGGGTGGTGGATTGGAAACGGGTTATCGACACGGTCAAAAAATGTCCGAATGACATTGTATTCAGCGTCGAATGCGGCACCGTGCCGGATGCCATCCGTAGTTTTGAGCATTTAAGCAAGCTGATCTAATTTTCGCGGTTCGCGCCGCCGGGTTTGGGAGGGTGTATGGAACCAATAAAAGTAGCGGTGATTGGCCTGGGATTCATGGGACGCACGCATATCCAGGCGCTGCGCCGCCTGGGGATTGAAGTTCACGGCGTGGCAGGAATCGACGCGGCGGAAGCCCAAAAAGGCGCTGCCGACCTCG